>Ga0209396_1000054_pt1 | contig 167810 bp, 141 predicted proteins | sample GOMGulsemesocosm_6_FD_184638 | JGI IMG/M metagenome (GOLD analysis project Ga0209396, IMG submission 184638) | Methane-oxidizing microbial communities from mesocosms in the Gulf of Mexico - GOM8C Gulf of Mexico (SPAdes) (version 2) | ecosystem: Environmental > Aquatic > Marine > Cold seeps...
CAAATAACCATCGGGGCCAGGAAGTAAAATCTTCCATAAATAGGCCGGATATATGAGAGCAATGATTTCCTCTCACACTATGATCAAATATCTTGCAAACGGAGTGGGTTCATATATGTAGCTTATTCTCCTGAGTAACCATTATTTCATCACAGCGCCTTGAATTGAAATTGTTCAAGCACTCTGAAACAAGTATCTTGAATGGAAACGGGTATAAGTAACAAATATACACCAAACGAGATCAACTTAGCTCAGTTTAATTAATTGAATTGTTTATGCTACTCACATCAAAAATGAGCAGTTGAGTTATAAAAAATATGAATGTTGAACAAGCAAAAATCAAAGCAATAAGTAGTAATATGACCAGTATCAGTATTGATAACAGTCCCTTTGTGTCTTTGATTGAAATTAAACGAACGGATGCTAAATTGGCTCTCGGTATAAGAGTGGTACTGTCAAAAAGAAGGGCGAAACGAATTCATTATTTTATGTCTACCTATGCGAAGAAAATAACAGTGATTGAGATAGACTAATCGTCCTTACAAAAGTAAAGATAAAAAAGTAGACAAATAACAGTGCTTTAAAATACTTGGAGCAAGTGGTGTTTAAGTCAAACCGTGAACAATAAAAATCCCAAACATTGAGTTTCACCCAGAGTTTAGTATTACAAACAATTGCAGGTTTATTTAGTAGCAAATCCGCATAGATTTTTAGGCATAAAAAAAGACGTCCTAGGACGTCTTAAATCTATAATATGGTCGGAGTAATAGGATTCGAACCTATGACCTCACGCCCCCCAGGCGTACGCGCTACCAAGCTGCGCTATACCCCGACATGCTAAGCAATGATATTCATAAGTAACGAGGGAATTTACTTATCACCTGTGCTTTACGCTGCTTATATTAATGATTTCTCTTTTGATTACAAGCGCTATTAAGACAATCGCAGCTTTTATCCGTTTAATTGCTTAACTATTATGCAGTTTCTATCTTTTCAGTTGTTTCTTTTACTATTCAGCTTGACTACTAAAACGCTTAATAAAGTGTACACCATCAATCATCAGTGGGAAATCTGCATTCACAGTGATCGGGGCCGCTAGTTGTCTAGAGTAACTTTGGAAGTTACCGTGTTGATCAATTAACACCGATTTGTCTTTATTAAATACCATTATGCCTTCTTCACTGGTATTCGCAATAACTCTGTCTTTATTTAATGTTAATAAATCACTGCCATTGCTGTAGCTTGCTGAATCAAGATCACAGTGCAACCAATGTTTCATTAACGTGGTTTGTAGATCCATGCTACTAGTATTGTGATCTAGTTCTTTATGATGAACTTGTTCTCCACTAGCGGAATTAGCGCCGATAAGTAATGCTTGTTTAGTTGATAGGCGAGTATCACTGCTTTGGTTACCAAGCGCGCTTATCCAAATAATGTCCTTCCGTGATTGTTGTTTTTGAGCAAGCAATAAAGCATCAACAAATAATTCAAATTGATACTGGCTATCATTGTCATTCGAGTTTGTTTTATTTACATCTTGTTTAAAATAAACCACATGTAAGCCAGGTTTTTTCTCGTTCAATTTATTAGCAAATAATAACGAAGATACATCAGTTAATTGTCTTTTCTGGCTAAATAAACCTTCAAACCATGGGATTTCTACAATCGAATCAGACGCTGCGTTAAGTGGAGAAGCTTTAAAATTACTCTCATCATTGGAAGCACTAATTACCGTTAAGCTAGTTTTTAAACCATGATGCTGTATAGCTTGAAACAAGAAAGGTTTTTTACCCTGTTCTAAAATTCCCTGCTGATAAATACTAGGCAGGGAATACAATAAATTAAACCAAGCGTCATCAGTCAAGCCCGTATCAATGTTGTTAGTCAACTGCACGCTATCAGCACTTGCACGATGAACAAACTGCTGGATTTGTGTTAATGATATTTGTTGCTCTGTTAATACTAATATGACAGATTGTTTTTGTTGCTCACTCTCAATAACTTTACAATGAGAGTCATTTAGTTGTGGGTAAGGCGGGATGGCTTGATGAAAAGATAAAGGGCTATTTTTACGCTCAATATAATCTTCAATATTAAACAAACCGTATTTAGTTAATAAAGTTTTGGCGGTAGCAGGGTAAGATAACGGTAATACCGTATCTTGACGTAAAATATCATAATCAAGATTAGCATCAGCCCATATATGGGTTAAGTGGCTAAAAAAGAAGGAGATAACTAAAGCAAAAATTACAAAACGAGCAAAAACGGTTTTCTGTAATCTTTTTAAGTTCTTCCAAGCATAATTACTCATGGTGAATTCAAAGCCTAAAACGATAATTGCTAATGTACCACTCACCACATAAAAGAGAGTGTTTTCCTGCGCTATATCTTTTATTAATTCGATAATTTGCGCGCTAGATGACGCATTTAAATGATAGCCCAATCGACTATAAATAAAGCCATCTAAAACCAGTAACAATAAACCTAAGGTAAATATTATTGAACCACTGGTACGGATAAATTTAGTATGGGGAAGAATGAGCGTTATCGGAAATAATACTAAGACAAAACTCATAAAGGTTAAAAATGCTATATGACTGACCCAAGTAGTTATTAAGTAAGCTTGACCCAGCAGTGTTGTCGGTGCGGCTTCACTGAATAAATAATAAGAGGACAGTGCGATCGCAGCAATAATGTTGAAAAAAGTGAACCAATGGCTCCAACTGATCAAATGTAATAGTTTTTTGCTATAGCTTTTTGTATCGAAAGCAACCATTGGATTTTATTCTTCTTTAAAGGGGTAACGAGTAATTATCGCCATGTTCTTTTGCATAAAAAAACGATGACGCATTATTTTAGTTGTTTAATTCATCTGATAAAAATATAACTAAAAAATAAATTAAACAGATTGTTTTAAAGCACGGGTAAAGTTGTCTACAATAGATGCACGTTGTTTTTCAGGTAGCTGACCCACAACATTAGTTACGGCATTACCAAGGCACATTAAAGCCAGATCGGGTGTTGCTTGTTCTTTTACTAAGACATCTAATAAATCTTGGATAATTTTTTCTACACGTTCATTCGAATATTTAGATACAATAGGCATAATAAGGGTTTTCACTAATGATAAATTTAATTTATCTAGTTTATCAAATGCCTGCACAATTTAATATATAGCAGTATAAATAAAACAATCACATAACAGAGCAATTTAAATCATATGAGCTTAATAATTACCAATATCGCACTGCATTTTTTAACTAAGAAAGAAGAAACGGGTGAAGTTGTATTGCGCTTAGGAGCAGAAACCTTATTTTCAGCCAATGCGGATAATGCCAATGTTTCCGAACAAGATGAACAGAAAATAACAATGTTTGTTGATGCTTTGCATACTATTTACAATGCAAAGGGCAGTAAAGCGTACGGAAGTTTTTCTGGCATGCCAAGCGAAGGAGATAACGCACGTTTTATTGACCTTATGCAAAGTTATCTCTCTGAACAACAAGGTTTTTATGATTTTAGTACCCAATCAGCTAACGTATTAAAAAATGAAATTGAAAAGTACGATTTATCTGAAACGGGTTATCTCGTTGTTTGCCATTATGAATATATGGGGGGACGTTATTTATTGGTCGCCGTTATTCCTGTGTCTGAGCATTATTCTGTTGATGGTGATTTGAATATCTCAGCTGCACAGCATCTTGATACTAACAAGATGCAGCTTGCGGCTAGAATTGATTTGTTTGATTATCAAGAAAACCCTGCCGGCAATCGTTACATATCCTTTATAAAAGGTCGTGCTGGACGTAAAGTTTCAGATTTTTTTCTTGATTTCCTTGGCTGTCAAGAAGGTTTAAATGCAACAGAACAAACACAAACGTTAGTACAGGCTGTAGAAGACTTTGTTGCCGTTAACCAGTTGGATGCGGGTGAAAAACAAAAAACACGCAAAGATTTGATCAGTTATTGCAAAGAACAAAAAGCGAGTTCGCAAGATGTTTCAATTCAAGAACTAGGCAAGGTCATTGAGAGTGCCGGTACTGAAGAAGACTTTTATCAATTTTGCCAAACACAGTCATATCCACTGGAAGAATCATTTCCTCATGAGCAAACAGTAATCAATAAAATCTCTAAATATTCCGGTTATGGTGGTGGTATTAGTCTGAGTTTCGAGCGTAGTCACTTTGGTGAAGATGTTGTGTATAATCAGCATAATGATTCATTAACCATTTATAAAGTGCCGCCAAATTTAAAAGAACAATTACTGGCTTTGCTTAACGCTGATGCGAATGAAAATGAAGAGATAACTGAATGAAAACAATGAAAAGGGTTACGCGTTACCTTAAGTTTAAAAATAAAGTCATTATCAATCAGTAGGTTGCCTGTTATGCCGTTAACTTACTGAAGTATTACTCAAATTGGAAAAATTCTCATGACAAATGAAATAAACACACTAACAATTACTCGTCCAGATGATTGGCATGTACATTTACGTGATGGCGAAGTATTAAAAAATACCGTCAGTGATATCAGCCGTTATTTTGGCCGCGCTATTATTATGCCAAATTTAGTACCGCCAGTAACCGATGCAAAACTTGCTAGAAGTTATCATGATCGTATTATTGCAGCCAAGCCAGACGCAAATTTTAAACCTTTAATGGTGCTTTATTTAACAGACAATACCAGTGCACAAGATATTATTGATGCAAAAGAATCAGGTATTGTTTATGCCGCAAAACTATATCCTGCTGGAGCAACCACCAACTCTTCTTCTGGTGTTACCGATGTTGCCAACTTAAAAGATGTCTTTGCAGCAATGCAATCAGTTGGCATGCCATTATTAATACATGGTGAAGTAACCGCGGCTGATATTGATATTTTCGATAGAGAACAAGTGTTCATTGAAACCATTTTACAGCCGTTAGTTGCTAACTACCCAAACCTTAAAATTGTTTTAGAGCATATCACCACTAAAAACGCAGTAGATTTTGTTAAAGCTGCTGGAGATAATGTTGGTGCGACTATTACTGTGCATCATTTATTGTATAACCGAAACCACATGTTAGTCGGTGGAATTCGACCACATTACTTCTGTCTACCTATTTTAAAACGCAATACACATCAACAGGCGTTGATTGAAGCGGCGACTAGTGGTGACAAGAAGTTCTTTTTAGGCACTGATTCTGCGCCACATGCACAACATGCAAAAGAATCAGCTTGTGGCTGTGCTGGTGTTTATTCTGCCCATGCCGCAGTTGAATTGTATGCCGAAGTGTTCGAGCAAGAAAATGCGCTTGATAAATTAGAAGCGTTTGCCAGCCTTAACGGTGCAAACTTTTATCAGTTGCCAGTAAACACTGATAAAATTACTTTAGTTAAAAAATCATGGCAAGTTCCAGCAACAATGACCTTTGGCGAAGATGTTGTTGTACCTGTTCGTGCCAATGAAGAAATTTTGTGGCAAGTAGCAGGTTAATTTTTACTTTATCTGAGCTTTAGGATTTATTTTACTAAAAATAAAGAAAAGTAAACCACTAAAGCTTGCTTAGTGAATAACTTGTACCTGTATAAGTGTATAAGTGTATAAGTAAGCAAAAGATCAAAGTAAAACTAAGTTTAAATTAAGGAAAAAGTTAAAAAATGCAATTATTTGTAGATGATCTTACCGTTATTGATTTCTCATACCTGTGTAAACAGCGCGGTATTGTAGGTGAGAGCTGGATTGTTGACGTATTACTTGATGGTTCGTTGAACGAAATGAGCATGGTGCTTGATTTTGCCGTGGTAAAAAAACAAATCAAAGCCATTATAGATGATGCCGTTGATCATAAACTGTTATTGCCGATTCAAGAGCAAGCAGTAACCCTGGCAGACTCACCACATAATGACGGTCATCAAACAGTAGACTTTATCAGTGATATTGCAAGTTACTATTTACAATCTCCCGCGTGCGCATTTGCCTCGATAGATTGTTTAAATATCACAGTACCGACAGTAACTAAACATCTAACGGCTATTATTTTGTCGCATTTACCTGATAATGTAAAAGGTTTGACCTTGGTATTGCGCCCTGAAAATATACCAAGCGATTTTTATCATTATACCCATGGTTTAAAGTTACATGATGGCAATTGCCAACGCATCGCTCATGGTCATCGATCTAAAATTCAAATTTTGGTTGACGATAAAAGAGATGCGACGTTAGAAGCTGCATGGTGTCAACGCTGGAAAGATATCTATATTGCCAGTGAAGCGGACAGGATTCCTGCCGACGACATTCAGTTATCAGCTCAAGCAATAAACAATTTAACACCCGATCACCAATATTTTAGTTACCATGCTCCACAAGGCCGATTTGACATTGCCGTAGACACTAAGGTACTGGATGTCGTTGATTGTGACTCGACTGTAGAACTATTAGCAGACTTTATTTTAAGACAAATAAAAGCGGAGCATATTGAACTCACTAACAATAACGTGAAGGTTGTCGCTTATGAAGGTGTTGCTAAAGGAGCAATTGTTAGTGGTTAAAGCAAACTTAAACGCAAACAGACGAATTACTGGTTATGCAAGTTTTTTAATAATGAGTCTGTTTACATTATCTGCCCAAGCTGAAATTAGGCTTAGTGGTGAGATGGTGCAGGGGGCATTAATACTGGGTAAAACACAAGCGAACAACATTGTGATGCTTAATGCGCAAAAATTACCGGTATCATCTAAAGGTGATTATGTTTTTGCTTTTTCTCGTGATGATAAAACCCATTACACTTTAACGGTCACTTCGCCATCAGGTGAAGTAGAGAAAAAAAATTTCACACCATCAAAACGTGAATATAAAATTTCACGGGTTGAAGGTATCAGTAAAAAAATTATGAACCCGAATAAAAAAGCGAATTTACGTGCGGGTGAAGATCGTGCTGCCATGGTTAAAATACGTAAAATCTCCAGTGACTTGACAGATTTTAGTCATGGATTTATTGCACCAAGAAACTCACGTATAACAGGGGTTTATGGCAGTCAGCGTTTTTATAATGGCAAGCCAAAAAATCCACATTTTGGTGTCGATTATGCGGGACAAATAGGCGCCCCCGTTAAAGCACCTGCGGCTGGCACAGTCATATTATGGGTACCCGATATGTTTTATTCTGGTGGTACTTTAGTTATTGATCATGGTCATGGCATTAGCTCAAACTTTTTACACTTAAGCGCTTCATTAGTTAGTGTTGGAGATAAAGTAAAACAAGGGCAAGTTATTGCTAAGGTTGGTAATTCTGGACGAGTAAGCGGTCCACATTTAGATTGGCGTATGAATTGGCACCAGGTGCGATTTGATCCACAATTGGCAATGAAAGTAATACCTTTAAGTCATACTTTTAAGTAACGCCTTTAACTAATACCTTTAAGTAAGCCTGTTAACTACAGCGTTACAGTCATTATCATTAAGTTAACACTGTAGATAGCGTTTAATATAACGCATGAAGTTAAGTCTTTATATTTATCAAATACATTTAAGAGTAGAGCTACACAAGTAACCGCTTGCTTATCTTTACTTTCTATTATTCTCCTAAGGACCTAGTATGGCAGAACATGGCTATTCGCTGCTGCGTATTATTATTATCGACAGTTTTTGGCAAGGGCAAGTAAACGAACTTGACTTAACTGGTCACACCCAACTCGAAGGCACAAACGGTGCAGGTAAAACTTCGTTAATGCGTTTATTACCGCTTTTTTATGGCATGCGACCTAGCGATATTGTTAGCAAGGTTGATCAGGCAAAAAACTTTGCCGACTTTTATTTACCGCGCGAATCCAGTATTTTAGTGTACGAATACGCTAGACCCTTCGGACAAAAGTGCCAAGTTTTAGCCACCAGTGATGGTCGAGGTGTGCATTTTAAATTTATTGATGCTGCTTACGACAGCCAGAATTTCATTGCCAGTACTGCAGGCAGCAAAGCAAAACCTTTTACCATTAACGAAATAGAAAAAAATTATCGTAACAAGGGCAAAGAAAGCTCAAAGTTTTTAGGGATAGATAAGTACCGTCAAGTAATTCAAAATTTACGCAGTGGTCGTAAACACAAAGAAATAAGATTATTACAAAATCGTTTCTCGTTCAGTGAACAAGCCTGTCCCCATATTGATAAAGTGATTAACGGCACGATAGAAAAAAATCTAGACTTTGAAGCGGTTAAACGCATGTTAGTGGCTATTGCCAGCGATCATCTTGCCCGTGATACCAATGACGAAAAAGAACAACTCAGTTTAAATAAAACCGACATTACTCACTGGCTTGCTGATATTCAGGCCAGTCGCGCCATTAAAAAAGTTGCGGATAAAATATCTGTTTGGCAAAGTGATTTCAGCGCCTTTGCTAGCTTGGTCAATAAGTTACAACACCTTCATGCGGAAGTTATAGCGCATCAAACACGTCTTGAAGTAAAACAGCAAGAAAGAGATCAACTTAAAAAAAGTAGTATTGGAACACGTAACAAACTCGAGAATGAATTAGCCAATTTAACTGAACAGTTTCAAAAAGAAAAATTTGATCTTATTGCAAAAATTGAAGCAGACTTGAGTAAAATCAATTTACTTGATGAGGATAAACTCAATTTTGATGATGATGATGCCAGTAGTTATCAAATAAAGGCTGAGCAAGCACCACAAATTCAAGCTGAGCTGAATGAAGTTATCGCCGTTATTGATGCCTTTGAAGGTAATATCAATAAAATAGGGCAAAAATTCGATAAACTTATTCAACAAATGGAAGTAGAAAAACTTAAGGGAATTAACAGCAACAAAGAAAAATCCGGTCTGATTGCCAGTCAAGCTAATGAACAATTATCACATATAAATGAGGTATTTCATCAGCAACAACAAGCACTTAATTCCCAGTTGCATAAAGAAGAGCTTAAACTACAAAAAGATCAGCAAAAAATACAACATCAATTTGATACGGCTAACCAACAACTTAACCAGCCAATAATACCGCCGGAATTAAGCATTGATATAGAAGCTAACATTGTTGCCTTAGCGCAGACTCAGCTAAATTATAATCAGTTGGTACAACAAGCATCAGAATTACAAAAACAACAATATCAATTAGATAAACAACAAAACCAGCAACTGACACAACGCAGTGAAGTAAATCGTTATCTTGAACAATTAAAACAAGATTACCACCAGGTTGAATTACAACTGCTACCGCAAGTCGACTCTTTACATCATTATCTACTTAATGAGCCGCAAGCTGTAAATTGGCAAGACACTATTGGCCGTTTACTGACTACCGAACAATTATCACGGTCTGATTTAAATCCGCAGTGGTTAGAAAGCAACTGCAATGACAGCAGCGACAAGAATAAAACACCGGCAAGCCTTTATGGTCTATCAATAGACTTAACGCAACTGCCTTGTGACGACTCTTTATTTTTAGACGAAGCGCAATTGCGAGAAAAGCGTCAAGTCATTGAAACGAAATTACAAACACAAACAGGTAAAATTTCTCAGCTTGATGAGCAGTTAAAATTTATTGCGAAAGAAATTAGTCAGCTAAAAATCACGGTAACTGAGCAAGCACAAAACTTAAATCAGCAACAACTAACGTTGGGGCAATTGAAAACGCAGCAAGAAAGCTTAGTGGTTAAAAAACAGCTCGCCATCAAAGCACATCGCCAAACGATAGAAGTACAGTTGCAAACGTTTACTCAACAAATAAAAGCCCTTGAGAAAAAGCAATTCAGCTTTGAAGAAAGTAAAGCTGATCAACTGCATGATCTCACTAACGATAAGTTAGAAAAAAGTATGGTGGTTGAGAGTGATCGAGATAATCAGTTAACACTATTATCTGAGCAACTATCAACATTACTCAGTAATACCAAGCAACGTTTAGCTGATCTTAAAAAACAGCAAGCTATTGATATTGAGAAACTTGATCCTGAAGGTGAAGTAGACAAACGTATTGCTAAACGCCTAGTCTTAGAACAAAATTTACAGGAGTGTTCGGTGTTTGCTCAAAAGGCGCGCGACTACAACAGCTTTATGAATGAGCGTTATTGTCATCGTGATGCCTTAGCTGAAGAAAATCAAAACCGAAAAATAATCAAACGTAATATAGAAACAAATTATGAAGATAGTCGTATTGATTTAACGACTAAAATTAACGATCTCAAACAGTTAATAAGAAAAAACAATCAAGAAAAACAAGCTACTGATGATTTGTTAGTGCAACTAAATGACAATAAACGTTTGTGCGAAATGTCCGCGATTAATAGTGAGCTTTGTCAAGAAGAGCCGACAAACCAAGCGGATTTAACCGTGAGTTTTTTCAACGATTATTACCAGCAGTTTAAAGCGATTGATAAGCGATTGGCTAGTCAGCTGAGTACCTTTAGTGAACGTTTCAGAAAAGACCACTCGGGTAGTGAGCTTTTTGAGAATTGGCAAAAACTATTACATGACAACGATAACTACTCAGGCGCAAAAGCACTGTTTAAATATCGTGAGCCTATTAGCGAGTTATTAAATAGCGCCGACCAAAAACAGCAAAGCACTTATCAATTAGTGACAGTCAATGCCACTATGATCAACGAGTTTTATCAACACATCGAAAACTTTGGTCGTAATATGAAACGCATTGGTAAACTTTTATCAACTAAAGTTACTGCGTTAGCGCATTTTGAAGCATTGGCGGATATTAATGTCACCACGGTAATGAAGCAAGAAGAGTTAGATTATTGGGGACCATTGCAAAAATTTGCTGAAGTTTTTGAGTTATATAAAGATCAATTACGTGATGGCCTTGGCGAAGTACCTGATGATTTAGTTTTTGCTATGCAAAAGTTAGCGAATTACTTACCCAATGAAGGTTTTGTTTTAGCGCACAATAATTTGTTTGATTTAGAATTTACCATTGTCGAAAAAGGTCAAGTAAAACATGCCCGCAATGCCAAGCAACTTAAAAAAGTTAGCTCAACAGGTTTATCTTATTTAGCTATGTTGTCTTTATTTGCTGGTTTGTTAGCCATGTTACGTGGTGACAGCAAACACGCTAGCCAAATAATTTTACCCGTAGATGAATTAGGCGAACTTGCTGCAGAAAACATAGATCTATTATTAAAAATGTTTAATGACAACCATATTAGTATGTTATCTGCTTCTCCATCTACAGACCGTCATATTTTATCCTTATATAATCGTCATTATAAATTGAAAGACAATAAAATTTACCATGCACAGATCCCACAATCACGTTTAGATGAGTTATTAGCGCAACGAAGTAAAAAGCCAGCTATTACGGAACAAGAATCTGAACAAACACCAAAACAAGATCCTGAAAAAGTGACGGCAAGGAAGTTAAGTTAATGTTTAAAGAAAGTATTCAAAAACTACTTAGTGGCGCTGTTATTTGTCAAACGGCTTATGAAGCTGAATATTTGTATTTAAAAGCTGAAAGCCAACATGATAAAGTAAATGATTTCTTATCTAACTTAGATAGAAAACTAACTTACCTTGAAAGCGCCGATGCTTTTTACTGCACCTTTAATCAAGTGGATGATAATAATCATCACGAGCTCAGTATTTTATTTAGTGAAATGCGTAGTACGTTTAGACCTTTAGTCGAATTTTTAGACCTACTGTTAACGGCCACTCAAGCTGATTTACCCATTCGAGCTAAATCAGTACTTAATATTAATGAGTTATTCGAACCCTTTGAACATGATCAAACGCTAAGTGAACAGTTACGACGATTAACGACAATCAAACCTTTCAAAACCAATAAAACAGAAACGCGCGAACAATTAGTCATGGTATTTCAAAAGCTTGAGGAATTACATTACTTTGTTCGTAAAAATGCCGGCAGTAGTCGATATTATGCTACGGCGCGTTTTGATTTAATTTACTTACTCATTGAATTTTTAAACGATGCCGAGTTAGTCAGTTTACCTGAGCAAGAAAAAAGCCAACAAGATGAGTTACTCTTTTAATGGCGAATTTATTAGCGAATTCAATGGGGTACTTTAATGGCTGGCTTTGATTCTTCTCAAGTTGCAACCTTACTTAGGCAAATTGGTGCCTACAATGACTTACTCGCTAGTGCCTATGTTTTTGGTTCGATAGCGAGTGACGAGCAAGATGCTAATACCATCAGCTTATTACATAAATCTGGCTTGATCAGGCCGGATGAATCTCCTGGTGAATACCGAGTCACCACAGATCTTAAGCGCATGTTAAATAGACTGATGCGTAAACAATCAAGTTATCGACAACTTACCGATATGGGTAAAGTGATTGAAGCGATTGATGAAGTGGCACATGATTATCAATCAGCGACATTAGCCAAAGAGCAAGAAGATGCCGATTATTATTTAGATCAACTTGATGATTTACTGTATGAGACAAAAGACAGTTTAAACAATAACTTAGATACCATGCATTTTGCTATTGTTAGTCAGTTTGGCTTTGTAAGCAGCTTATCTAATAAAATACGTCAAAACGAACGGTATCTATCACATGCGCAAAAACTGCTCAATGAACTGCAACAAATTGACCCGCAAGATTGTTACGAGTGGTTAGATTGGGCATGTCCAAACGAGTTTGCCCGTAAAATATCAAGTTTTGTCTACTGGTATAATCAAATATTACCTAAGCTGCGTTTGATTATTGATAACATGCGCATCAGCTTATTCCGCTTAAGAAGGGACGAAAAACAAGCCAGTCAACTACGAAACATGGCGCGCTTCTTACGTAAACACCCTGAGTTTGATCTTGATGAAAACCTCTTTGAGCTGCCAAACTTACCTGAAACACTAAAATACTCACCGCCGATGCCGCTGCGAAGTTATGTCGATACTAAACAAACAGATATTGAACAGTCGTTACTTTTATTGGTGCAGTCATTACGTAAACAAGCGGTAGTAACTCCGCTTAAAACTAGAGAAACTAGTGAAGTCAGTTTTAAAGCGATAGAAAAAATTGCCGCCGAAGAAGATTTCTTTGAACAACAAACTGAATTATTGTTTGAGCGCGTGATCATAAATAACTACCCGGTATCAGCATTAATTTTTTACCAAGAGTTTCAAAATTCTTGGCTTGAACAATCACAAACTATTACGCCAAAATCCTGGATAGAATTAGTATTTAGTTGTTACTGCAAGTTAACTAGCGCACAGCAAAATTCTTTGAATATCAAAATGAAAGGTCTTCCCGTTAAAGGGACTACAGATAATTATAGTTATAGTGATGTAGTTATCGAATTGAAAGCCGAATCGAAATCCGAGCTAAGAGAAAGTGCTTAGCGTTACGTTAAAATCAAAGTGACGTTAAGCAGCAAAGGAATGCAAAATGAAAACAATAATGAATAAACAACTTTATAATTTTACCCAAGACAAATTACAAAAAAATCGTCAAGGTGGTCAGATAAAAAATTCAGCCTTAGCAACAAGGCTGTATGAAGAATATAATTTTGGTCATTTTGATTCTAACAAACAATGGTTAACCTTCAGCCTTGAAAATATTCTAGCTTTGAGCGAAGAAATTGAAATATCACTTAGCCTTGATATAAGACAAGACCCTTATCCTACTAAAGAAGACCGACTCAGTACCGCAGGAAAATTTCGAAACGAAAAAGACAATAGTTATGCTGTTAGCAAAGATTTCATATTGATTAATAGCTTATCTGAATTGAACGTTAACCAAAGCTGCCATGAAATTTCGCTATTAACGTCTTTAGGTACATATATAAAAGCGGACGATATAAAGTCTGTTGAACATTCGGCCATTGTTCTTGTTGAAAATCTTGCTGTAATGGCTAATCTCAATGCCATTAATTTAAGCTCTATCGATTCTAAAATTGACCTCACTAAGGCTTTGTGGCTTTATCGCGGTGATGTTAAAGCGCAGCAAACAAGCAATACCAGTTATGATTTTTTTCGTCGCTTTAAGAAAAATATTCCATTAATTTGTTTTAGTGATTTAGATCCTAAAGGTATTGAAATTGCACTGACCAGCAACGCAGATTATTGGTTAACCCTCGAAAATACTCATGAAGTGACTATGTCGTTATCTGGTTGTGAACAAGAATGGTATAAACAGCGCGCTGCTATTGATTTTTTATATGACCAAATGAAACACCTAAAACAAGCGAGTCATAATGAGGATGAAAAAAAATATGGTTGGCAAAGTATTTTCAGCACCTTATTAACGCATAAAAAAACACTGAAACAAGAACACATGCTCAAGCATAAACTAGCCTTAACCTTGTTAAAATTGACAAGTAAAATTGATCAATTAACCTGAAACACAAGTCCGTAAATTAAATAAAAAACTAAAACAAACATTAACTTGCTCATTTACTGTTTTTTTCAAAGACAACTGTTAAAATTGTCGCGCCTTATCTTAATATAGTTTGCTGTTATGCATGACAATGCCAATTCATTAGTTGTTCTTGATTTTGAAACCACAGGTTTATCGCCAAACAATGGCGACAGAGCGATAGAAATTGGTGCAGTGAGACTTGAGCAAGGGATTGTCACCGATAAATTTCAAGCTTTGATGAATCCTGGTTTTCGTATTTCAACCTTTATCGAACAATATACGGGCATTACTAATGGCATGCTAACAACAGCGAGTCCTTGTGATGCTGTCATGGCTGAGTTTTGTGACTTTATTGGTAATGATAACTTACTCGCGCATAATTCAGCTTTTGATCGAAAGTTTTTAGACGCTGAATTTAGTAATATATCACGGACTTATCCCGGTGAATTTATGTGTTCATTACTGGTATCTCGTCGCATAAATATCAATGCACCCAACCATAAACTTGGCACACTGATTAACTACAAAAATATAGCCGCCGAAGGCGATTTTCATCGAGCGTTATTCGATGCTGAAATGACGGCCAAACTATGGCTAACTCTATTAGATGATATCAATTCAAAAATAAGCCTCGACTATGTGCCTTTTAGTTTGCTGAAAAAATTATGTAAAACAGCAAAAAAAGATGTCAGCGCCTTACTCGCTAAATGGTAATAAGCATCGTTCTATAGCGTCGTCTTATTAATTATCTTGGTTCAATAAAATTTATGTCTATCATCACAGTAATGCCATCCATCATTGGCACTTTCTTTAGTAATTTAAAACGTGTTGAGTTCAGTGCTGACATAATTGCAGTGCATTATAAATATGGTGTGAGCAAAAGCTACTCACTGTTGAACTGTACTGGTTTTGCTTGTTTTGAAACCAGCTTATTCAATGCCAAAATTACTTTTGCTGATGATAACAACATTGAGATTGGTTATTTAAATAAATTTGCAGCTAACATTCTTTTTACTGAGCTAGAAAAACGTCTTGCGCTACTATTAGTTGCCAAACTCAATCAGAGTAAAGTACTGCTTAAACAATTAGCTTTTGATGAGTATTTACGTGATTCTTCTATTCCTGCTTTAGTTAAAACAGTCTTACCATTACTTATTGCCTACCGGAAAGCACCGGGGTTATGGCATAAACACTTTTTAGCCCAGAACATAAATATGTTAAAAAAGCTGTCTGTATTTAACAATAAGGAAGAATTGGTGATCGGACTCCGAATTAACTACGAACAAACCATCCTGGCCACTCAACAAAACTTTTTTGATAACGTTGAAGCCAATCCACTGACGATGGAGCAACGACTTGCGGTAATTCGTGATAACGATAAAAACTTAGTATTGGCCGCTGCAGGAACGGGAAAAACCTCAGTAATGGTGGCAAAATCCTTAGATTTAATCGATAGAAAGTTAGCCAAACCAGAGCAAATATTGATATTAGCCTATAACAAAGAAGCGGCCAACGAACTTAAATTTCGTTATCTGGAGCGTTGCAATAAAGCGAAAAATCGAGCTGATACTGCTAAAGACATCAGCCAAACAACGCCTGTCATCATGACTTTTCATGCCTTAGGCCGGTTGATTTTAACTCAATCTGGCATGACTACCCGTTTATCTAGTTTTGTTGAGTCTCCAATAAAACGTCAACAATGGTTAAGTAACTGGCTAAGCGAGCAAATATGCCAAGATGATGACTTCCTACACTTGTTTGTTAAACTACTCTATCAGCCAGTTAATGTTTTTGATTTTACCAACCAGCGATCGTATCAACACTATCTTTCTGGAAATATTGCTAAGAGACGTTACCAGTCATTAGCAGGTTATCGTGTCACGGGATATGAAGAGTTGTTAATAGCCAACTGGTTATATATAAATGGCATAAAACATCACTATCAGTATCAATATAAATTTCAAAGTGACGATTTACCTAACGAACAAAAACGCAAAAATCCAACTATAAAAGTAAAAAAAGGGCACAGATATCAAGCCCGTTTTTATCTGAGTGAAGCCGATATTTATCTTGAACATATCATGATTGATAGACAGGGAAATACACCTTTTAATCTTGATAAAAGCCACTACCTTAATGAAATACAGTGCATAGAAGGCTTGCATAAAGCGCATAAAACACAGTTAGTTAAAACATATCATTACGACTGGTTGGAAGGTCAACTTGAGCATAAGTTATTAACTATCATGAAAAGGTTCAAGGTAACGCGTAACCTGCCTGCCTCAACCAACATGTTGAATGTATTGGAGAAAAAAGGATTTATTAAGAGTAGTGTAGACAAGTACCTGAAGTGCCTGCAAGCCATGCGTTTCGAAACAATGACTGATAAAGATCTCAGTTATCGTTTCCAAAAGCATACAGTTATTGCTGATGATGACTATAAAATCATATTAGAAAAAATTTATAATGGTTATGTTAACGAATTACAAAAGCAAGAAGCTATCGATTTTGATGACATGATAATCCAACCGATTAAGGCACTTTCATCAGGTTTATTTAAGCCTAACTGGAGCCATATTCTCGTTGATGAATTTCAAGATATATCATCTGCCCGGTTTGAATTTTTACAGCAACTCATTAAGAATGGTCCGCAAGTTCGGTTAACGGCAGTGGGTGATGACTGGCAATCAATTTATCGTTTTTCCGGTGGTAAACTTGAACTAACGACCCGCTTTAGTGAGCTAGTTGGTTGTCATACATTGTCAAAGTTACAGAAAACCTTCCGATATAATAATAATATCGCCGATATTGCAGGACGTTTCGTTATGGAAAACCCTGAGCAGTTTAAAAAGCAGGTTGTTACACATACACAAGTGAGCAGCGCTCAAGTTTTTTTGCTTGATGACTTAGTTGAAGTTAATGATTTAGCTGATGGTAAGCAGCAAGGAATAAAATCACTACCATTAAAAGTCCAACAAGTAATTAGCACTATTCAAAGCTCTGATCCGACAGCAAGTATCGCGGTGATCTCAAGGTATCGTAGCCAGTTAGACAAGGTCAAAGAAAGCTTAACGGGTCAAGTTATATCAAATGCCATTCATTTTTGGACTTATCATGGTGCTAAAGGACTTGAGGCAGACTATTGTATTTTATTAGGTTTTGAACAAGGAAAACTCGGCTTTCCTAATGAACGACAAGATGAACTGCTTGTTGAAGCACTTTTACCTAATTTAGATAATTATCCTCATTCAGAAGAGCGACGATTATTCTATGTTGGTTTGACTCGCGCTAAACATAAAGCCTTTATTATAGCGAATCCTGACAACTGCTCCGTATTTGTCAAAGAGCTAATTGAGCAAGACTACCCAATTAAAATTGCGTCTGCATTATTTTAAACATAACTTAGTCATAACTTAAGCATAACTTAGACCTAGCTTACGAGATAAATTTACACAACAACCAACTAAGAGCTTATTTGGCTTTTCAGCTCGACCACGTTCCCTTCAGGATCTTGGATATACAGTGACTCTCCAAAGCCTTGTGCGCCATAACGAAGTGAAAAATCATCCAGTTTAAGGCCAAAGCTGCTTAAATGTGTACTTATTTCTTTTGCAGAAATAGTTTTTACTTGTAAACAAAAATGATCCAAATTTTTACCTTCTGAGGAAGGCGGCCGACCACCTAATTTGCCCAACTCACTATCTACGGTCACTAAATCAATCAGGGCATTACCTGCTCGTAACTGAGTTAAACCCAACTCAGTTGGTGTCTGTCGCTCTATGGTGCAGCCCAATATGTCACAATAAAAAAATATCATTTTTTTAAGTTGCCGCGTTCTTAGTACTAAGTGATCTATACCTAGGATCTCTATCATTTCTGCTCACCTCAAAAGTTCAGCTGTAGTTATGATACTAGCTGAACTTTTTGCTATTCCAAAATTTTGATCAATATTAATAATTGAAGGGTTAGCAACTAAGTTATTAATATTTCGTTGTTATTTAAGTGGGGTATTATAAGAAATAATAAAAATGAAACGATTAATTAAAACGAATGTTTTATTTTATGTTTTTACTGACATTTATTGGTGTTATGATTTCGTGCAGAAATAGCCTAAATATATATACCCGTTGCCATTCAAGCGCTTTTACCTCCCACTGAAATCGAGCACCTCGAATGGTAACGGGTATAGACTTCTAACAATAAACTCATAGGCTCTCAATAAGATTTTAATAGGTAACCATATGTTTAACAGTACCGAAAACTATATTGCATCAGATGATTTACGTTTAGCCGTGAACGCGGCAATCACGCTAGAAAAACCTTTATTGATTAAAGGTGAACCCGGCACAGGTAAAACGCAATTAGCTGAAGAGTTAGCTAAGTCACTTAATTGTAAGTTGTTCCAATGGCACATTAAATCGACCACCAAAGCACAGCAAGGTTTATACGAATACGATGCGGTATCACGTTTACGAGACAGTCAGTTAGGTGATGAAAAGGTCAATGATATCGGTAATTATATTGTTAAAGGTAAATTATGGCAGGCATTCGAACAAGAGCAAAGACCGATATTACTTATCGATGAAATCGATAAGGCGGATATTGAATTCCCCAATGACTTACTGCAAGAGCTCGATAAAATGGAGTTCTTTGTTTATGAAACTCAGCAGGTTATTAAAGCAAAACAAAGACCGATCATCATTATCACTTCTAATAATGAAAAAGAGTTACCTGACGCGTTTTTAAGACGCTGCTTTTTTCACTACATCAAGTTCCCAACAAAAACTGAAATGCAGCAAATTATTGATGTTCACCATCCTCAGGTAAAACAAGATCTATTAACGCAAACATTAGAAGTGTTTTTTGAGTTAAGAGAATTAAAGGGCATTAAGAAAAAACCTTCAACCTCTGAATTAATTGATTGGCTCAAGCTGTTGATGGCTGATGAACTTTCTCAAGAGGTCTTGATGGATAATAAGTCAGACATTATTCCGCTATTTGGCGCGCTATTAAAAAATGAACAGGACGTTACTTTACTCGAAAAGCTCGCTTTTATGAGCCGAAGAAACAGGTGAACTAGCTGTGTTTATTGATTTTTTCCTCACACTAAAGAAGCATAAAGTACCTTGTAGTTTACGTGAACTGTTAGATTTAATCGCCGTATTGAAAAAGGGTGTTATTTTTGCTGATGTAGATGATTTTTATAACCTGGCCAAAATAGTGATGGTGAAAGACGAAATTCATTACGATAAGTATGATCGTGCTTTTGCTGAGTATTTTAAAGGCATTGAACAGATTGATATCTTCGAGCAACTTTTACCTGAAGATTGGTTAAGAAAAGAGTTTGAGAAAAACTTAAGCGATGAAGAAAAAGAAAAGCTTAAGTCGCTGGGCGGTCTTGAAGAATTAATGAAGACGTTAAAAGAGCGACTTGAAGAGCAGAAAAAACGACACGCTGGTGGCAGTAAATGGGTAGGTACTGGTGGCACATCACCTTTTGGCGCTTATGGTTATAACCCTGAAGGTATCAGAGTAGGGCAAGATAAAAACCGTAACAACAGCGCAGTAAAGGTTTGGGACAAACGTGAATTTAAAAACTTTGACCAAGACCGAGAGCTTGGTTCTAGGAACATAAAACTTGCGCTGAAAAAATTAAGAAAATTTGCCCGTACTGGTGCCAGTGAAAAATTGGATATTAATACCACGATAAGCGCAACGGCGAAAAACGGCGGCTTGTTAGACGTACATATGGAGCCAGAACGACATAATGCCGTAAAAGTATTAATGTTTTTTGATATTGGTGGTTCGATGGATGAATACATTCATACTTGTGAAGAGCTTTTTTCAGCAGCGCATAGCGAATTTAAACATTTAGAATTCTTTTATTTTCATAATTGCGTTTATGAAAAAGTGTGGCGAGACAATCAAAGACGTTATACAGAAACCATAGATATAGAGGAAATAATTAGAACCTTTGGCGCTGATTACAAAGTAATATTTGTCGGCGATGCCACGATGGGACCTTACGAAATAATTGCGCCAGGCGGCAGTATTGAACACTGGAATGAGAAACCGGGCTCTGACTATATGAATAGATTAACTAGCCATTTTAGTAAAGTAGCCTGGTTAAACCCACAGCCTGAAGCTCAATGGTCATATTATCACTCAATATCACTGATTAATCAGTTGATTGACGATAAAATGTTTCCGTTAACGGTTGATGGAATAGGGCGAGCAATAAAAGAAATAAGCTAAGCTAACCTAGCCGAAGGTATTGTGAGGGTAATATGAAGGTATTATATTGTTGCAAACCGTGGCACATCACAAAATCTTTGTGAACGATGCGCTCTGCGAGGTGTTTAACGGCGACATTCAATATTAGGTAAGTGCACTTAAGTATATGAACTATGAACTATGAACCGTTTAATTAAGCTTAATTAATCGGTTCTCATTAAAAATAGCACAAAATAATCTTGGCTTATCTAGATACTGAATTTATGGCATCCGACACGGTAAAAAAATGAATTTTAGTAAGGCATAGCTCAGCTTTGATGAACTCGTTAGCACGTATTAACTGCGTGACTTCGTCCACAGCTAATACGTGCTGTGTTTTAACTAACGTGAGTGTCTCTGATATTGCTTTGATTAAATAAGTCAAACCGGTAGAGTCTATAACGTAATCATCATCGCTAAAAATTAACTCTCGACAATCTGAAATAAATTCTTGCTCTGAGCTTAAGTAGATAAGTTCGTCATTACCATCAAGTTTTAGAATACATGGCCAAGCAATCATAAGATCATCTCAATAAATATAACATTCATGACAAACGAGGTTCTTAGTTCGTACATATTATACCCGTTTCACTTGAATATGCCTGGTACGATCATCTTCAAGTGAAGCAGGTATATGACTCGTTTCTCTGTAGACATCGTCCTCTTGGTTCATTACCTTCATGCAGTACCGTATCTGAATGCAAAAACAGCGCAGCGTCTGCTGAACCTTTTACTTTAGAAGCACTACGCGCTAACATTTCTGCTTCAAATTCAGTTAAAAAACTATCCCGTGCGCCAACGTCGCGCCAGAGTGATCTGGGCCTACATTCTATAGATATTTTCCGAGCTAGTGCTAATGCATCCAATAGCGCTTGATTCGCGCCTTGTCCTTTAAATGGACTCATAGGATGTGCGGCATCACCGATCAAAGTCACTTGGCCTTGTTTTTCCAACAAATCAGCTTCAAGTAGTGCTCGGTCGTAGACAGGATAACCAGAAACCTGGTTTTCTTGAGTTGCGGCTAAAATTTGAGGAATGGGATCATGCCACTGGCATCGACGACATGCTTCTGCTTTGAGCGCTTCAACGCCTTGCGCACTCAATGCTTTAGCTTCTTCTTCTGGCATAGGAAAGCTTAACTGCCACATAACGGAGTCTGATGAAAAGGGCATCATGTAAATACGCTCATGGCCATTTGCGGTTTGAAATACTGTGGCCGAGTCTAATAAAGAACTTTCAAGCCCGTTTAGCTCGGCTAAAGGACAAATACCCAAAATAACTATACAACCAAGGTAACGTAAAGGAGTGGTCTCTTCGGCAATTAATAACTTTCGCACCGAACTACGAATGCCATCGGCTCCAACAACAAGATCTGCTTTAGCACTTTTTACTTGTCCATCAACTTGGAAGCTGAGTTCAACCGCTTGATCTTTACCCGTTTTATTATTCTGCTGAAAACTAACGAGTTGATGTCCCCATTGAACAGCATCATGACCACCGAGTTGTTCAAGAAGCGCTAAGCGCAATGACTGTCGTGCAATATGAATATTAGTACGCTTGGGTGACTTTACCTCTTCTGACTGCAACCATTTTCTGATGCCCCATTCACCAATGATTTTTCCTTCTGTCGTATGAACCACATGTCTTGTTGAAATGAGTCCTTGTTCTAAAGATGAAATTCCCAAAGCCTCAATTGCTTTACTCGCTTGTTGTAATGTGAGTCCATAACCTTGTGAGCGAGCATCGAAACCACTATCTCGTTCATACAGTGTGAAGGGGATGCCACGGTGCTTACAAGCTACAGCCAAAGCCACACCGCCTATTCCACCCCCAATAATAGCAAGTTGTGGATAGTTTTCATTATCCGCTATAGGGTGATTGGCAGATTGAAGCAAACCTGAGCCGCTACAGTTTAAACAGTCATAGAGGTGACCCTTAGGACGAACAGGTGCAGTACCTTCACTGTTTGTCTTTTCAAATTGCTCTAATTCTCGTTGGTAGCGCAGTCGAACTTTTTTACGGAGCCTCATGTTTCTATTACCGCGGCCTTGACATTCTTGACAAGTAGTCCAGATATCTTGTTCATTTTTCAACTTGTTACACCCTCGGTATTTAACTCACATTTACGATTGCTCTATCGAAGGTATTTTACCCGATTTTACCGATGTTAGCCTTACAAAAAAAATATTAATATATTGAAATTTATTTAGACAAAATACAAATAACCTTGTCCCTTTTATCTACCTGACCATTCAGTTTGTTTTTTCTAATAATAGCTGTTTTATAAGCCTTTTAATCTTGACTACAAAGTCAAGATTAACAAAAGTTCTATTATTTTATAACAAAACCGTAACATTAATCATACAGAATTAAGTTGGGATTTTAGTCAACAACCGCTTTTTTTAACTAATAGTAATTAAAAATCTGGAGAGATAAAATGAATACTAGTAAGAAAAATCCAAGTCGATTCTTCGGCAATGGTAAGGTAAATGTCAGCTTGATTGCACTTTGTGTCGCTTCAAGTTTTGTGACTCATAGCGCATTAAGCGCTGAAACATTATGGTCAGAAGATTTCAATAATGCCGCATTAGCCAACAAAGGGGCCGTGTTTGATACTATTGATATGAGTGACGTTTCTCGTTGGTCTATTGATGTGAGTAATGCGCAATTAACCGCCAACAGTGATTGGTTTAAAGTGTCCAATAGCAAAATGGAAGCAAGGGATGTTGATGGCAGCGTTGATTGGTTGTCAGAAGTTATTAGTATTCAAGGACAAAATAATGTCACTATTTCTGTTGTAGCAGAGGAAAATGGTAATCATGAATCAGCTGATTATTTTGACCTCTCATACTCAGTAGATAATGGCCCTTTTGTTAGGGTAGAAAACTGGCAAGGCAAGGGCAGTGATAACCATACCTTAATTGATGACTTTACTGCTGTCACACTCAACCAAGCTATCCCAGAGGGAAGCACCCTGCAAGTTAAAGTGTCGATGGCAAATAACTCCGGCACAGAATACATACGATTAGACAATGTTTTAATTACCTCAGGTATTGCCGATGGCGGAGATAATGGTGGCGGTAACAATGAGGGTGGCACAGTCACTAATGCTTGTTATAACTGTCCAGATTTGAGCCGAATAGCAAGTGCCGCAGAATTTGATGATGCCAGTTATTACGCACCTGTTATTACCGCGATTGACTCGGCACAAAGTACCGATGATATTCGAATGAACATCAACGAGGTTATTTCAGCCAATCATAAGCAGCTAAGTTATTCTGAAGCTTGGACGGCATTAACGGTAACCGATGAAGATCCCTTAAACCCTGACAATGTCATATTATTTTATCGCGGCCTTTCTAAGTCCAAACACTCAAACGGTAGTGGCTCACAGTCGACCAATCAGGATAACTGGAACCGGGAACATGTCTGGGCAAAAAGCCATGGTTTCCCAAGCTCTAGTGCCTTGGCTTATTCAGATATTCATCACTTAAGACCGACAGATATTTCGGTTAACTCATCACGAGGTAATTTAGATTTTGATAACAGTGATAATGCCTTACCGGAATCGCCTGAAAACCGCGTTGATAGTAATTCGTTTGAGCCAAGAGATGCAGTAAAAGGTGATGTTGCTCGTATCGTTTTGTACATGGATATCCGTTATGCCGGTTTAGATTCGGTGACACCTGATTTACAAGTTGTTGATATGCTAACGTCTGGCGGTGAAGCCAAATTAGGTAAATTGTGTACGCTGTTAGCGTGGAGTGAGGCGGATCCTGTTGATGACTTTGAAGTTAATCGCAATAACAAAATTTATGAATTTCAAGGAAATCGTAATCCCTTTATTGACCATCCTGAATGGATTTCAACGCTTTATGGCGCATCATGTTCAGATGTTGCTCCGGTAGATCCTGTTGACCCAATCGATCCGGTAGACCCAACAGAGCCAGGCATTGATTTGTTTTTCTCTGAATATATTGAAGGTTCAAGTTTTAATAAAGCCGTAGAGATTTATAACCCGACTGATGCAACGATCGACTTGGCGGATTATCAATTCAAACTGTATTCAAATGGTAGTTCAACCGCTACCAGTAGTTATACCTTAACAGGGCAACTACTCGCCAATGATGTGGTGGTTTTAGGCTCAAGTCAAATTGCCGATGACAGTGCTTTAGTGCCTTATATTGACCACTTTGTCGGTGCTGTTAACTTTAATGGTGATGATTATATCGAGCTGCTTCATGGCAATATTATTATTGATAATGTTGGTACCTATGGTGTTAGGCAAAATTGGGGTAAAGATACCTCATTAGTACGCTTAGCTGCAGTAACATCAGGCGATAGTGACCGAACTGATGAGTTTATAAAAGCCGATCAGTGGCAGTCAAATTCAAAAGATACTTTTGAAAATTTAGGCTCGCATTTAACTAGTACGCCTCCAACAGAGCCTGGAACAGGTGAAGAGCCGGTAATAGGCATGTGTGGTGATGATGCCGATCTCATTCATGCAATTCAAGGCAGTGGCAGTGATTCAACTGTTGTTGGTGAGATTAAAGTTGTTGAGGGCACTGTTACTGCCTCAGTACCTAGTTTGAAAGGCTATTTTGTGCAAGAAGAAGCGCAAGATACTGATACAGATTTGATGACGTCTGAAGCTATTTTTGTCTATTTTAATGAGATTGCAAACTTTCCAATCGTGGGCAATAAAATCAGAATAAACGGCAGCATAAAAGAGAGTTATGGTCGTACTCAATTAATCGCGACAACGGATTTTGTTGATTGTGGTGTTGGTGAAGCGATTGAAGCGACTATGGTTTCTTTACCTGTATCAAGTAGCGATTATTGGGAATCAATAGAAGGCATGTCGGTTAGCTTTTCGGATACATTAAAAGTAAGCGATACTTATAATTTAGCACGTTATGGTCAGTTAACTTTATCCAATGGGCGTTTGATACTTCCAACCAATATCTATAATGCGGGAAGTACACAAGCTATCGATTTAGCGGATAAAAATAGCCGTAATCGTATCACTTTAGATGATATGAACAATGCGCAAAACCCTGATAACGTGCCATTTCCTGCGCCAGGATTAAGCTATCACAATACCTTGCGTTTAGGTGATTCTGTTTCTGGTTTAACCGGTGTTATTGATTATAGTTTTAATAGTTATCGTATTTTACCTACCAGCACACCACAGTTTAGTGCTACTAATGCGAGAACTTCACAACCCGATATTACTGGAGCAGGCTCTTTAAAAGTTGCAAGCTTTAACGTATTAAATTACTTCAATGGTGATGGCGCGGGTCAAGGATTTCCTACGGCGCGCGGTGCGGATACTTTTGAAGAGTTTACACGTCAAAGTAGTAAAATAGTCTCTGCTCTGGTTGACATTAATGCTGATATTGTTGGTTTGATGGAACTAGAAAACGATGGTTTTGCAAGTAACAGTGCTATTGCTGAACTTGTTGCACAGCTAAATATAAGACTAGGTGAAGGTAGCTATAACTACGTTAGCATTAACCAAGCCGGTATTGGCGGCGATGCAATCGCTGTTGGTTTTATTTATAAGCCAGCTACCGTTGCTTTGGTGGGTGATGCAATCACCACCAATCAAAGCCCATTTGATTATGGTAATCGTCAACCACTGGTACAAACCTTCAAAGAAATAGAGACTAATGAAGAATTAACTATCGCAGTTAATCACTTTAAGTCAAAAGGAAGTTGTGGCAGTGCTTCGGGTAATAACTTAGATCAAGGAGATGGTCAAGGTTGTTGGAATGAACTAAGAACTCAAGCAGCACAGGGCTTAACGGCATGGTTAAATACAAATCCTACCGGCTCTAACGATAGTGATTTACTTATTATGGGTGATTTAAATGCTTATGGTAAAGAAGATCCTATTAATGCCATTACTGACAGTAATTATCATAACTTGGTGGCAGATCATTTAGGCGTTGCTGGTTATTCATATAGTTATGGCGGTGAAATAGGTTACTTAGACCACGCCTTAGCAAGTAATGACTTAGCGAGCCAAGTTGTTGCTACCACTGTTTGGCATATTAATGCCGATGAACCGCGTATTTTTGATTACAACACTGAATATAAATCACCAGAGCAATTAGCTAAATATTTTGCTGAAGATGCTTATCGTGCCTCGGATCATGATCCCGTTATAATTTCGTTTAATTTAACTAGTGCGGTTGAACTCATTGGCGATTTTGATGCGGATGGCGATATTGACCGAAATGATGTTAACCAATTTTCCGCTATGGTTCGCCGTGGTGATGTTGACGATATTCAATATGACTTCAATAACGATAACTTAGTCAATAGCCGTGATGTCAGAGCATTAATGTCTTTATGTACACGCTATCGCTGCGCGACAGAATAATATTTAGTTTGAACTCACTTTTAATTTGGCTTGAATTTACTTAAGTGAGCTTAAGTAAATTCATTATTTTATACAAAAGTTAATTTCGATATTAACTTAAACAGTAATATAAAAGGAAGTAACCATGAAAAAAATAATAACATTATTAACGGCACTTTTAGTTTCGTTAAGCACTCAGGCAACATTACTTAGCGTTGAGCTAAATCAAGACAGTTATCAAGTTGGTGAAGTATTAACAGCGGACTTTATCATTTCTGAAATTGAAGAAGACTCTATGGGTTTTCAAACGTTATTGGCGACCTTTGATTTTGATGTGTCTTGGGACAATTCGATAATCCAGTATGCAACTGCCAGCTTTGGCAATATGTTAGATGTAGATCCTGACCCATATTATGCAAGTGAGCGATTTATTGATGTTATGAGCGATAGTTTAGGCCTAACCGAAATCAGTTATGCTATGTTTAGCGATCTCTTTTCGGCTCAAGATGGTTTAACCAGTTTTGTATTAGCCAGTGTTGATTTTACAGTGATAGGCAATGGCTCAGGAACTTTAAACTTAACCAATGTGGATTTTGGTGATGATTTGGGTTATGCGATTACGGATATTGGTACTAGTGATAAAACGTATACTGTTACTTCAGGTAATCCTGTTGATGTACCAGAGCCAACGTCTATCATATTAATGTTGCTGGCTTTAACTTTATTAGTTCGCCAACAACAAATGAATTAACAGCTCTTTTTATTTTTAGGTAATAAATTTATCGGTATTAAGTTGCCAGTTTATAAATTTTAGTAAAAAATCCTATAAATCAAAGCCCTTATCGTTGAGATAGGGGCTTTTATCTATATATGTGACTCGTCCTAAATAAGATTGACACTTTTCCATCAGTAAATAGCATAAACTTACCATTCATATTGCGCTCCGATAAATAAATTAAAATAGCTACATCGATAGTTTTTAAGGTAAAATCTTGTCTATAAGGCGTAATGCATTCGCATCGCTAAACTCAATCATCATTAGTTCTCTGGAAAAATAAATCATGCGAGTAGCCATTTCTCAGTTTGCCACCACCTCAAGTTCTCAAGAAAACCTAGCAACCTGTATTCGTATGATAGATGAAATGGCGACGTGTCAGCCATCCTTAATTGTTTTACCTGAATTTTGTAATACACTTTCTTGGCATGTTGATCATGATCAGGCTTGGAATGAAGCCTTGATTATAGGTGGTCCTTTTTTGCAGAGCATAGCAGAACAAGCAATAAAACATGACTGTTATATTGTTATCAATGTAACGTTACGAAGAGAACTTGCACGCAATTTTTCAGAGCATAAAAAAGACGGTTCGATTAAATCCAATATTAGTGTCACCTCTTGTTTATTTTCCCCCCTTGGTAAACTTATTCATCAAGCAGATAAACAAACATTAACAGGGCATGAAAAAGAGTTTTTTATTAGCGCGAATGATGCTGCTAAGGTGATATCAACCCCCTTTGGCAAACTCGGACTATTAACAGGTAATGATAGTTTTAACTTCGCATCATCACGCGACTTAGCTTTAGCTGGCGCGCAGCTACTGTGTAATTCTATTAGTTCATTCGCACTGGACCAGGGTAAATTACATGATGCTGCTCGAGCGTGTGAAAATAAAGTGTTTTTTATTACGGCCAATAAAGTGGGCTCATTATTGCCCGCAGAATTGTTACAAGAACAACTATCAAAAGACCAATTATCACAACAACAAAGTACTCATCTTTCAATAGAAGCTTATATTTCTCAAGAGGATCTTGTTGGCGCTGGGCAAAGCCAAATAATTGCGCCTGATGGTAAAGTATTAGCAATAATTGACAATAACCAAGAGGGTTATGCTTTTGCTGATATCGATTTGGCAGGGGCAGGGTTTGACAATCAATTTCGCCCCGATGGTACTGAACTGATAAAACAGCGTCGTCCTGAACTTTATCAACAGCTTACCGCTGCGATAAAACAAACGCCACAGCATAAAAAATCATTCGCTAATATGGCTCCGATAATGACCAATATAGCGATATTTGCTACCTACACGTCTAACGAGAAAGCGATTGAAGATGTCTGTCATTACATTGAAAATAACCTTAGTGATATTATCCAATTACCTGAATTATTCTTTGTCACAGATAAAACCATCACTGATAATGCCGAACAAAGGGAGCAGATAAGCCGCTTAAGCAACCAGGTAATTGAGCAAGTCAGCGCCGTACTTCGACCTTTGCAATACCTCTGCACGAGTTTAGTGATTGAAGGAAATCACCAAGCGGTAATAATAAGTGAGCATGGATTGTTAGCAGCACAATCACAATTACATTTTTGTAAACGCTACCAATGGGCTTCACTCGCTGAAGAATTTAACCTTATCGAATTAACTTTAGAGCAAGGTAATATCAATCTCATTATGTTAACAGCCGATGACGTTAACATACCTGAAATAGTTAACCTTGCGGCTTTACATGATATCCATTTATTGCTCGTGCCTTTTGATATTCAAGAGCCATGCGAGGTTAAATATAACTTGGTATCTCGCGCCGCCGAAAATAGAATTTGTATCGTTGCCGCCAGTCGTGAAAAAAGTTTTGTGAATGATTTATCTGTCGATAATAGTCATAACAATATCTATAGTAAAAATAAGGTTAAAGCCCAAAAGTCCACCGGGTTAATTGTTAATTTAACGACAGAATCTTCGTTATTGCCTTTGTGGAAAGTTCGAAAGTTTAATGGTTACCTCAATCAACCACTGGTTAAACTTCAATACGGTAAAATCACCAAAGCCGTGATTCACCCTATTGCTGCTGAAACTAAATGATTGCACTGCTCGATGAATCGACTAAATTTTGTTAAATAGTCAATGAAAAGATAATAAACTGTTACTTATACCGGTAGATTCTCTTCTTAGCCGCGTTGGTGTGTGTTTAAGGGAGGGAATTCTATTGTATCAACGGAAGACTTTGAACGAGTTAATGCCAGTTCAGCGGTTTTTTTTGCCATGGTTTCAATCGAGTAGTGTAGGGTAGTTAACTTTTCACTTTGCTTTTAGCGATCGCCAACAACAATTAAAACAATAACTAAAAGTATAACCAAATATAACAAACAACAACCGCTATCTTGCTGCTAATTGCTGCAAGGTAGCGGTTGTTAGATCATATATGGCTGTTAAAATGATTAGCGGCTATTTATCTACCGGTATTAAAGTGAAACCATATTGATAGCTTTTTGCCGGAATAGTATATTCAGCATGTACTAATCGCCCCCAAGATGTATCACCACCAACGCCCATTTGTTTGTGATCAATATTAACCGTAATTAAATCTCTGATCGGCACCTCAGCGCCATGTTTCGTTGTTACAGGGACTAAACCTGAGGCGGATGCCGAGCCATCTTTGCCTGCGATGAAGTCGATATCACTTTGTTTATAAGGCCAAGCACTAGCATTAAGTGGCTCGTCACCTACGGCTAATAACCCAGTACCGACACTATTTGTTAAGGCGAGCCAACGTACCTCGGTTTTATTGGCATTTTCTTGTGGTCGAAGGTAATGATGTATCTGGTCTGCTACTAAGCTCTTATAAAGTGATATTTGCGTTGATGTTTTACGATCTGCATAATTTTCGTGTGGGCCTCGGCCAAACCAAGCTAATTGCTTAAATTCGCCGGGCATGGTCAATTGCATACCTAGCCGAGGTAAGTTGGGTAATTTTTGGCCTTTAATTATAGTTAAACTCACTTGCACATGCACTTGGCCGTTATTATTGATCAAGTATTCGACAGCATATCCGCCATTAAAAGAAGCTGTTTTATAATTTGCTTTAACAACAAAACCTTGAGTAACTACTTTACTTTCAAAGCCAGTTAATTGTAATTTTTCACTGGTTGTTTGCCACAGAGCAGCCCAGTTTTGCATGCCATTACCTAGGTCATTGTCCGTAGGTGCGCGCCAAAAATTAGCCTTTAAAGGTCCACTAAGTAAAGCAAGTTTGTTATGTTGGAAGTTTGTTAACCAGCCAGAAGATTTATCAAAACTTAGCTGAGTATGACCATTTGAATAAGCTAAACTATCAACCGAGTCTGTTTTAATTTTCATCACTAAGTTTGAATTTCCCTCAGGTTTGGCGAGTGTTTTTATCGGTAACTTAAACTGCTCAAAGGCAAGTTCATGACCCGAAGTTAACAAACCCTCAGGTTTATTGACTACCGCACTTAAGGTTATGAAGTATTCTTTATCGTCGCTGTCCGGTAGTGTCGGCATTACGATGTTCAATGATGTTTTACCACTTGGTCTAGTCGACGGTAACATTTGTTGACCTTGGAAAATCACTTTGCCATCGGCCTCAATTTTCCAAGCTAAGTCATACTTGTTAATATCAATAAAGTCATAGCGGTTTTCTACAAAAAACTTACCCTTTATTAAATCATCTGCACTAAAGCGTATTGCTTGATAAACTTTCTTAACCTCGAAAGCATGTGGGTGTGGCTCTCTGTTTGGGTTCATCAAGCCATTATTTAAAAAATTACCATCGCTTGGAAGATCAGGATGAAAATCTTTACCATACGCCCAGTACTTAGTACCAACAGTATTGGTGTATTCCAAGGATTGATCGACCCAATCCCAAATAAAGCCACCTTGAAGTACTGAGTACTTTTCAATAACATCCCAGTAATCTTGTAAGTTGCCGACAGAATTACCCATAGCATGGGCATATTCAATCATAATGGCTGGGCGACTCGGTTTAGATTGCGCATAGTTAACCAATCTTTCTATTGATGGGTACATTGGCGCAAATACGTCAGTATAATGTTTTTCTCCTGCGGGCTCGTATTGCACTAAACGACTATCGTCTTGCTCTTTTAACCACTGATAAGTCGCTTCAAAAACTTTTCCTTCACCCGCTTCATTACCAAGTGACCAAATAATGATAGACGGGTGGTTTTTATCGCGTTCATACATACGTTTGGTACGGTCTAAATGTGCAGGTAACCAGCTTAATTCGTTACCTAACTGTGTTTGTTCATTGATCGCTAACGGGTGTGATTCAATATTGGCTTCATCGATAACATATAAGCCATATTTATCTGTTAAATCATACCAATAGGGATCGTTAGGGTAGTGACTAGAGCGCACAGCATTAATATTAAATTCTTTCATTAATTTAATATCTTTTTCCATGGTTGCTTTAGTGACAACGTGACCATGCAGAGGGTCTGTTTCATGGCGATCAACGCCTCGGATGGTAATGGCTTTACCGTTAATCGTTAGCTGACTGTTAATCACGGCTAGCTGCCTAAAACCGATATCATCACTAATCGACTCGATAATATTACCTTCACCATCTTTTAAGTTGATGAGTAAGGTGTATAAATTTGGCGTCTCTGCTGACCAAAGGGCAGGATTATTAATGTTATGTGAGAAAGTAACCTCTAAGGATTCATTCGCTAAAATTTTCACCCGTTGTTGCTCAGAGATTAGCGTAAGCATGTCACTTTTACGGTCAAGCAATTGAATTTCTATTTGCTGGATTGCAGCCTTGTTGGTAAAGTTTTGCACATTAACATCAACCGTTAAGTTGCCCTTATCAAAGGTTTTATTTAATGTCGGTTTGGCATGAAAATCAAAAATACGCTGTTGATTAGTTGCATAAAGATAAACATCACGTTCAATACCGGAGATACGCAACATGTCTTGGCTTTCTAAATAACTCGCATCCGTCCAGCGACGAATTTGCAAAGCGAGTAAGTTCTCATTGTTTGTTAAATAGGGAGTGATATTGAACTCTGCCGGAGTTTTAGATCCTTGACTAAAACCTACTTTTTTTCCATTAAGCCATACATCTAAGGATGACTTAGCGGCACCGACATGAAGAAACACTTGTTTGTTTTCCCAAGCTTTGGGCAGAATAAAGGGCTTTCTATATGAGCCTATCGGGTTGTAATCTTTTGGGACATCAGGCCAAGTTGTAGTGAAAGGAAAACGTTCATCTAAATAGATGGGGTAGCCAAACCCTTCAATTTCCCAGTTGCCTGGTACGGGTATATAAGCCCATTTGTTATCTTCAAAATGTGACAATTCAAAACCATCAGGTTTATGCTTAGCTGAGCGTTGCCAATCAAACTTCCATAAACCATTCAACAAAAGATAATTATCACTTTGTTCTTTTTCATTACTTAAGGCTGCGAAACTTGTTTGAAATGGAAACAAGGTCGCATGAGGCTCTTCTTTGTTAATTGAAAAAACTTGATGATTTTCCCATGGTGCGCGGTTTGTGTTATCGGCATTTGCAGTAGAAACTAATAGGGCAGTCATGATTGGCAGTATGTTATGTAATGATTTCATTTATATTTAATTGCTATTTTGGTATACAATATACCTATATTACAAGTAAAGACTGCATAAGCAAATCATTTCTAGCTGATTAAGTCATTAACAAGTGAAAGGGGATACCTTAGCGGCGTAAATCAGCTCATTAGTCATTATTGAGATACTGTTTGTCTGTTTTTCCTACAAAAAACTATCTTTATCACATTTATTTAAATTTTCTCTTTACAAAGGCGGCATCAGTATTTAGAATGCGCCCACTTTCAAGGAATAGCAAAAACCTTTCCTTCTAAGTAACTTGGTGAGATGGCTGAGTGGTCGAAAGCACTGGTCTTGAAAACCAGCAAGGGTTTATAGCCCTTCTAGAGTTCAAATCTCTATCTCACCGCCACATAAAGAGAAACCCGTTAATCGAAAGATTAACGGGTTTTTTGCTTTCTGCTGTTTATAAAAACTAAGCAATGGGTCTATAGCCGATGAGGTGTTTCCAGCTAACACTCACGGCGAAAATATTAATATCTCGACCTCAGTAATATACAAACTGATTTTTGACAAAGAATGATTTCCCATTATCTAATTAATAATTCCAGTGATTTTACTTAACAGTCTCAGTAACAAATATCTCAAATAAATTACTTACTTTGTATATCTAGTTCTTTGCTATTAAGGTAACTTTACATTGATTAAATATGCATCATGGAACGTAACATACTGAGGTTCAGATATAATAAGCTCGCTAACTTTCAATCACTCTCAAGGAATATCGTTATGATTTCACTATCACAAATCACGGAACTACTCGGGTGGACATCAGTTTTAAATATTGGTTTTATGATTTTTTGTGCAATAATTTTAGTGTTAATGAAAAGTACAATTTCATCCATACATAGTAAAATGTTTGGCATCCCAGAGAGTGACCTACCAAAAATTTATTTTAATTATTTGGCGAATTACCAGATAGTATCTTTAGTATTCGCAGTTGTTCCATATATTGCTCTAAAGATCATGGGTCATTAAAATACGTAACCAATCGTTTAAGTTAGTGCTTCGCACAAGAAGCAGCAATAGACGCCCCTAAAGGGGGGATTGGGACAAGGCAAATTATTTTTCGATAAAAGGATAGCTATGAGTAATTCAATTTTTAGAAAAGACGGCACAGCTCAGGGAGTGGCCAAACAACGTTTGATTGAAAGTCTTGCTAAACCGGATAAACGCATCATAAATGATCCTTATGCCGATAGGTTTGTATTAGGTGCTAGCTTGATTAAGCTGATGGGGCATAAGCTAAGCGTCTGGATAACTCAAAAATTCGCGCCTGGTTTTCACGAACACTTAATTTCCCGTACACGTTTCATAGATGATCTGATCAATAAAAGTGCTCTTAGTGGGTCAGAGCAATACGTCATTCTAGGGGCGGGATATGATACACGGGCTCATCGTCTTGAACTTCCGTCGTCATTAAAAATCTTTGAAGTTGATCAGCCTGAAGTTCAGGCTAGAAAGCGATCTAAACTTCCCAAGGAATTACCTAATTCAGAAAACGTCATTTATGTGAGCGTTGATTTCAATCACCAGTCGCTAGCCGAACAACTTTTGGCTGCGGGTTTCGATCAAAGCAAGTCCACCGTTTTTACCCTTGAAGGTGTCTCGCAGTACATCACTAAAGAGGCAGTAACTGCAACAGTCAAAGAGGTGGCAGCGCTTACTCAAAACACAAATTCGACTTTTTTTATATCTTACGTCGATAAACGTCTAGATAAAGATCCTGAGGCCTGCTTTGGTAAGGGTTACCCAAAAGCTGAGAAGCGAGCCGAAACAATAAAACGCTTATCTGCTAAAGTAGGAGAACCTTGGATATCATTCTACACGGCTGAAGAAATAGAAGGGCTGCTTTCTCAACATGGTTTTTCGTTAAAAGAAAATAAATCTTTGGCAGATCTAAACTCTGTGTACTTTATCCCTGTTGGTAGAACTCTCCCTGAGAATAAAATTTTTAAACTTGAACATTTTGTGATAGCGAAATCTTAAACTGTAGAGAGCTCCATGGTAAATAGCTATTTATGATAACAATCGCCTACTATATCAAACATTTGATATATATATTTCAGATGTTTGATATAGTCTAATCACTTGAAAATAGGTATTTATAAGTAGTTAAAAATCATCAAGGATTGACAAAATGGCACTACAAAGCGCTATTCATTTCCAGAGGTGAACATTGTGTAATAGGAGATACTTTGCTTTAATTAAAACTAGTTTTAATCACAAAAGCTAGTTAAAAATATGGATAAATTGAAAGGGATTTGTTTTTTATTTTTTTTCTTTGGTGCTGGTTTTGTTGGATCAATAATCATTATTTTACGCAAGTATGATGGTAGTGAAGCCTTAGATGTTTTTAAAAGACTCTCCCAAAAGGTTTTAAATTGGGCAAAAATTAAAGTTGAAGTAGATGGCAGTGAACACCTTCCCATTAAAGATGGTTACGTTGTTGTATACAATGAAACTTCTTGGCCAGATGTTATAGCTTTACAAGCTGTAATGTTTAATGACTACGTTGATCATGCGGCAGCTGCTAACGAATATGGTTTGATTCCCTTTATGAAAAAAGCTTGCAAAATTGCTGGGATAGCACTTATTCCAAGAGGTGATCGAGCTGGCGTTGATCGAGTATTAAATGACTTAACACATTCACTAAAAGCAGGGAGGCGTGTAGTTTTTGGTGGTGAAGGTCGTTTATCTGGTATTGATGGGGTATTACGATTTAAAGTTGGTAGCGCGTTATTAGCTATTAGGTCTGGAAAGCCATTAATACCTGTTGCATTTCATGGTGGGCAAAAACTTATGCCACTCAAATCAAAGTGTCTAAAACCAGGAACTATTCGGATTAGATTTGGTACTCCGATATCTACAAAAGGATTAACTGAGGATAACTCTCGTAAACTAGCTGATGAAGCACAACTAGCTGTATCTAAACTATATGACGAACTATCGTATAAGAAAAGTTAAACCTCCCTACAATATGGCTTATCAACTCTATGGAGGCATAGCATCTCAAATCTCACGGTCTGTTCTAGCGTCAAGTTGTCGTTTTTTGTCATCAACACCTTATAACTGCTTTGTCGCTTGAATTCAAATGGTGAATATATAACTGATAAATTAAAATTCTATGGATAACATCGCAGCCTGTTATGTAGACAATTAACTGAAATGTGTAATTTTTGTATTTATTCAGTATACTGATTTTGGACAAAAAACAAGCTGTTGATACATAAACTGGATCAGAGCAATAATAAAAAAAGAAGGTGTTTACTCATGATAAAATCCCCTCAAATAGTAATCGTTATTTGCACAGGATTATTACTTTTTTCCTGTTCAAAACCGGCGGAAGAAGTTGTAAAACAACCGGTTGTAGAAGAAAAAGAATCGCTTTTTCAGACCTACAGTGCCGAAGAGTTCTATAAAACAACCTCAGTGTTCGGTTCTTCAATAAATGCTGACGCCAGTGCTGTACTGATTAGCAATGATGAAACCGGTATATTTAATGCTTATAAAATACCACTTGATGGTTCAACTCCAGTACAGTTAACCCATTCGGTGATTGAGTCTGTTTTTGTCGTTGGTTGGTTTCCCAAGGATGACAGAATTCTTTATACCGCAGATAAAGGCGGTGATGAATTAGACCATTTGTATGTCAGGGAATTGTCAGGAGATGAAAAAGATCTAACACCAGGATCTGGTTTTAAAGCTTACTTTGTTGCTTGGCATGAAGACGACAGCCAGTTCTTTGTCGCTTCTAATGAAAGAGACCCTAAGTTTTTTGATGTTTACCGCTATCAAATTAACGATTATTCCAGGGAACTTGTTTACCAGAATAGTGCCGGCTATTCAGTAGAAAGCATCAGTCCAAATGGTCAATATATAGCTTTGAGTAAAACAATTACCAATGCAGATTCCAATTTATACCTAGCTGATTTAAATGCAGCTAACGAATTGACCGAGCTTATTACAGAGCATGAGGGCAATGTCGAACATAGTGCTTATACTTTTACTCGTGACAGTAAGCAGTTGATATATTCAACCGATGAATTTGGTGAATATAAACAAGCTTGGGCTTATGATCTAAAATCAAAAACTAAAGCAATAAATTACCAAGCTGACTGGGATGTCAGTTTCACTTACTTTTCTAAGGATGGCCGTTATCAGGTGACTGGTGTCAATGCTGATGCTCAAACTAAAATTGAAATTCTTGATTTAGATACAAAGAAGCAGTTGGTCTTACCTAACCTCCCAAGTGGAGATTTGCGTGGTGTTAATTTTTCGGGCGATGCCAGCCAATTGGTTTTTTATATTAATTCAGATACATCTCCGTCTAATCTATATGTTCATAAACTAGGCACAGATGATGTTAAACGTTTAACGGATACCGGAAATCCCTATATTATTGAAGAGAACTTGGTGGCTGGAGAAGTTGTTCGCTTTAAAAGTTTTGATGGTTTAGAAATTCCCGGAATTTTATATAAGCCAAAACAGGCCGAATTTCAGAAAGTTCCAGCACTAGTATGGATACATGGTGGCCCAGGTGGACAAAGTCGTAAAGGATATTCGGCCACTATCCAACATTTGGTAAATAACGGCTACGCTATTTTTAAAATAAATAACCGTGGTTCAAGTGGCTATGGTAAGACATTCTTCCACCTAGATGATAAAAAACACGGTGACCATGATTTAAAAGATGTTGTTTATAATAAATATTATCTGCAAACGTTAGATTGGGTCGATAAAGATAGAATTGGTGTAATTGGTGGCAGTTATGGTGGCTATTTAACCATGGCGGCTATGGCCTTCACCGATGAGTTTAAGGTTGGAGTCAATATATTTGGTGTTACTAACTGGGTTCGTACGTTAGAGAGCATTCCTCCTTATTGGGAAGCCTTTAGACAGTCGCTTTATGATGAGTTAGGTGACCCAAGTACAGATAAAGAACGTTTACACAGTATATCTCCTGTGTTCTTTGGTCATAAAGTCAAAAACCCTGTGCTTGTTGTGCAGGGTAAAAATGATCCTAGAGTATTAAAAATTGAAAGCGATGAAATGGTTGAATCAATCAGAAACGGTGGAACTTATGTTGATTATTTAATGTTTGATGACGAAGGACACGGCTTTAGCAAAAAAGCGAATCGTATTGAATCATCCAATAAGTACTTGAACTTTTTTAAAGAAAGACTTTAGTCTTTTTACTTCACGACAACACTTAAAATTAAATAAATAATGGCAAAGCCCAATAGAAGTTCTGGCTTTGCCATTTATATGACATTGGTTATGTTTTATACCTTTCTTGGATAGCTTAAGTACCCCATATCCTTAATAGTGAATGATTCGTTAATGAGTTTCAATTACCGTTTTCGCGTCACTACTACCATTCATGCAGCAGTATTAACGGCAGGTAATTGGCATGAGTTCTTATCCGATATTTGCTCTTAGAGGTCATATTTACCACATACAACGGAAATATAAATTTAAACGCTGTTTACGTCCATTTTGTTGTCAGAGAAATTAAAACAATTTTAGATTTGAATACTGATTTATTTGGCTAAAGATGCAAGTCTTTTCGTTTCAAACTTTTTCAATTAAGGTCAGCTATGTGGTAGCTAATGACCTTATAATAATATTTTTTGTAAGTTTTCCTCACCAAAAGTTAACGTCAAAAAAGTGCGCTTAGTTGACCTTAGGTATTGAAAAGCTTAATGTCTTCTATAGAGCGAATAGTGAACGTTGCCTCTCAATAATTTAACATTGTAATTTATACGGTCTAGTTCGGCTTATAAAATGACAGGGATGGTTGATAAGTTTTCTTGTTATCTATTCTTAAGTACAGATTCAAGGAAATATTAACATGAAAAAAATTACACTACTTCCCATATTACTACTCTCTATTACATTTCAAACATTTGCACAAAAAGATAATACTGAACTACACCTCGCTGTTGAAAAATACTTACAGCTTACCGAAGCACAGTGGGTTTTTGATGAGACTATGAAGCAAACCAAAATGGTCATGACTCAGCAACTCAACAAGATACCTAAGCTTGAAGGTATTGATGAAGAGATGGCTGCTCGACATAAAAAGGAATTGATGGGCTTTTTTGACGTTTCATTAAATTGGGATAAAATTAAAAACCTTCAAACTGATTTGTTAATGGGTGTGTATTCTCTAGATGATATTAACGCTATCAATGAATTTTATGCTTCCAACGCAGGTAGAAATATGGTTGCAAAAACGCCTGAAATAAGTAAAGCTCAAGTGACCATGCAACAACAGTTGCTCTCGTCTATGCAGGAAGGGATGATGGAATTACTTAAAAAACAAAGTACGGAAAAAATGGATGCACGAGACTCCTCTGAATAAAAGTCTTTATTGTATCTCGCCGCAACTCTAACGAGTCGCGGTTTTTTTTCGTCTTTAATTCAGTGATACGAAGGAAGAGTGAGTTTGTAGCACAGCTCCTACTAGGGATAGTTTCAAATATTTATCTCTTCACGACATTAATAAATACTTATCAAAAAGCCGACTAATCCTGCTTGAATTGTAATCAAATGTGAATAGTTAATGACCTTATTGGTATAAACTAAGGTTTTCGTATACGCTAAAATTACTCCTTAACTTGTAGCTTTGGATTAATGATGAAAAATCTTCACTTGGTTTTAGTCTTAGTTTTACCTTTATTACTTTCCTGTCAAAGTAATAAAGCAGCTTTACCAACTCATATCGAATTAAGTTCTAATTTATTCTTAGATGATACTTTTAGCATATCTCCAACATTTCATCTTGAAACAGAACAAGAAATATTTGAGCTTGATGATGAAATGATGGCTCTGGTGAAAAATAAATTAATTAACGGCCATACGGCACGTTATAAAGCACGTGTTTTGTTGGATCACATCTTTAATGAAGAAAATATTTCGTTAAAATACGATGGCAATGCCAATGTTACCGCGAGTCAGGCTTATCATAGCAATTCAGCAAATTGCATGTCGTTAACAATTATGGCCTATGCCTTAGCACATGAAGCAGGGATAAATGCTACTTTTCAGCAAGTTAATGTACCTGAATATTGGGTGAGAAATGGCGAGCATAATTTGTTAACCGGCCATGTAAACTTACTTATCAGGGAAGGTGAGGCAATAGAGCGAAATGTAGTCTGGGGTGAAACTTCCACAGAAATAGATTTTGACCCCTACGTAGCAAAAGAGCATTTTTCTAAAAAGAGCATCAAAAAGAATACCGTTTTAGCTATGTTTTATAATAACAAAGGAGCTGAAGCACTTGTTAATGATGATTATGGTGTAGCTTATCAATATTTTAAAGCGGCAATTCAACAAGATAACCTATTTAGCTCTGCTTGGGGGAATTTAGGTGTTTTATATAAATTCACCGATAATTATCAAGCCGCAGAGAAAGTATATCGTCACGCTTTAATGATTCAAAATGATAACTTAACTGCATTGACAAACCTTTCTTTATTATTAAAAACACAACGTTTAGCCATTGAAGCACAACGTATTGATGATTATGTACATCAAATACGTAAACGAAACCCATATTATTTTGCTTTATTAGCCGATGAAGCTTTTTATAACAAAGAATATAAACAAGCTGAAGATAATTATAAAAAAGCAATTCAGATTGACGATCAAAGGCATGAGTTTTATTTCGGTCTTGCCAAAGTGTATTACAAGCAGAATAGGTTGATTTCAGCGCAACGGTCTATGAAAAAGGCTATTCGACTCAATAGTGTACGCTCTACGAATAAGCAGTATATTGCTAAATTGAATTTTTTAAGACAACCACAGACGCAATATAATTGATCAGTATACGACACCCTATTTTTGTTATCGCTTTATTCTGTTTTCCGTTATTCACTTTAGCAAGTCAATGTGTAACGGAAAACAGCGTTTCACCTATCAATAATAAAACACTATTAAATTATTTAAAAACACTGTCATCAAATGATTTTTCTGGCCGGAAATTCTCAACACCCGGCAATAAATTGGCACAAAATTATATTATTTCTACTTTAGAAAGCTTATCAATTCCTGCATTTAAAGGCGCTTACCAACATCCGTTTACTCAAGAGCTGTTATTTTTGACCAAGCAGGGCGCTAATATCATTGCTTTGATTGAAGGGAAAAAATATCCGGAACGCTATATTATCCTCTCTGCACATTATGATCATTTAGGTAATAAAGGACATAAGGTGTTTAATGGTGCGGATGATAATGCATCAGGCACAGCTGCTTTATTGTCTTATGCTAGCTTGTTGATTAAAAAACCATTAAATCATAGTGTTATTCTGTTATTTACTGACGGAGAAGAAACAAATTTACTTGGTGCCAAAGCATTTATTACTGAGCAGAAAGCAATGTTACCAAAAATAAAACTAAACATTAATGTTGATATGATTGCGGGCAGTAAACAAAGTAAAGTCCTTGGTTACATCAGCCATGACTTTGAGCAGATATTATCATCTACAATGCAGGAAAATTTATTAACCTGTCAAAAAGAACTGCCTTTAAAAATTAAAAGAGGTTTCAATCGGGCTAAAGGTTTTAATAGTCTATTAACCAGAACTAATTGGCGCATGGCGAGTGACCACGCTGTTTTTTACCAAAATAACATACCGTTTATCTATTTTGGTGTGGGCACGCATAAAAACTATCACAGCGTTAAAGACAATTATGAAAATATTAATACAGCATTTTTTATCGCGGCCACTTCTGCTATTTATCAGCAATTAGTGTTTCTTGATAAAAACATTACCTCTAAGGCTTTATAAACCATATAATAAAATTATCTTGTAAACAAAAACTGTTCAACTTTCATATTGAATCAGCATAATAAGACTTAATAATAAATGAAAAACACTTACATTGCTCGACAAGCCATATTAAATCATCGATCTGAAACTATTGGTTATGAATTATTATTCAGAGATAGCTTAAATAATACCTTTCCTGAAGTTGGTCAAGATATTGCCAGCTCTAAAATTATTGTACAAAACCACCTTCATGGAGATATTCAAGCATTAACAATGGGAAAGCTTGCGTTTATTAACTTCACCGAGAACTGTTTAATCCATAAATTTCCATTGATGTTTGCTAAAGAATCAATTGTTATTGAATTGGTAGGTCATGAAAAACCTACCCAAAAACTGTTAAAGATCATCAAGTATTATCATGAAAAGGGTTATAAAATAGCCTTAACAGAGTATGACTTAGCCAAACATTGGCAAGTCCTTTTTCCCTATATTGATATCATTAAAGTTGATATTGAAAAAATTAATACCAAGCGTCTAATTTCCGAACTTGAAACGTTAAAAACTTATAATATAAGCATTTGTGCTGAAAAAGTTGAAACAAAACTGCAAAAACAAACTTTAGCGGAGATTGGTTTTAATTTCTTTCAAGGTTACTTTTATCATCAGCCTGAAATTATTGAAGGACAAACACTGACATCAACCAAAGTACAAATGTTGCAATTATTAAGTGAAACTTTTAATTACCCATTAAATTACAATAAGGTTGCTGAGATTATTAGCCAAGATGTAAACTTAACTATAGGCTTACTCAAGATGGTTAATAATGTTTCAACGGGAACAAAAGTTGAAATAACGTCATTAAAACAAGCTGCAACTTATTTAGGTGATGAAAAATTACGTCAATTTGTTTCCATTTTAGCGTTATCAAATTTAACGTCCGACTGTGCAGATGAAGTCTGTAAACAAGCTTTAATCACTGGAAAAATGATGGCAGCACTAAGCCGTTGTAATGGTTTTCAAGCGATAAGTGATTATGCTTTTATTACCGGTTTATTAAGTGCCATTGAAGTCATTTTATCTATGCCGATTAATGAGATTGTTAAAACGATGCCATTAGCTGAGCCAATTGAAAATGCTTTAGTTGCACACCAAGGAATTTTAGGTGAATTACTCAATTTAACCACGGCTTATATTTTAGGTGCTGAGCCGGGAAGTGATCTGCTTTCTGGTGAAAGTATTGAGCAGTTGATTTCAAAATATGCCTTAAATAAAAAAGATATTCAGCAAGAATTTTTAACCGCAAGTAAATGGTGTCAAGATTTAGCATTTTAATTGCTATAAATTATACCAGTCAATATACATAAATATTGAAGACTTCAAAAAGAAAGGTGCTGCTACGTGAAAGTTACGAACTAAGTTAGCCAAACATTAATTATATGCACGTAGCGCACGGTTATAAAATATTGATATTGTGTTATTTGTGCATATCGTTATTTATATAAACTGCAAATGACAATCTAGACAATTAAAAACATGTGTTTGTATTGGCAAGCGTTGACAGGAGCAATCTAGTGGTAAACTTGGATTAGCAATAACGACAGGGATAGCCACCCTCCAATAAAATATACCCACTATGTCCGATACTCTTCAGTATTGGACATAGTGGGTGTGATGATTTAAACTGGCTTTACTGTACATTATCCACTTATATTTTTAATTTGGTATTCGATTAAATGTCATCAACTAAAGTCTCAAGCAAAACTTTAACTAAACCAGTTCCTTTATATCCACCATACATCGATTTATGTGAATTTGATCTTGAAGATTATCCTCAATTAGATAAATTTTTTTCAGCTAATGAACCTTGGTGGCTTGAACAGTTTAATTGGGGAAAAGTTTTTCTTACTTATATAGGTAGAAATAAATCTGCACATACTTACGACCGATTTAGAAATGATGTTGAACGATTTCTTTTATGGTCATTTATTGAAAAGAAAAAACCTATCGACCAATTACGTAAATCAGATTTACTCGAGTATGCAGATTTTTGTTGGCAGCCACCAGTTACTTGGATTGGCACGTCAAATCAAGAACGTTTCAAACTTGCCAATGGTTATTCAACAGCGAATGAACTTTGGTTTCCATTCAAAATTCAGGCACCTAAAAGTCAAAAATCTCAGTATGTACTCGATAAGAAAAAATATCGGCCATCTCAACAAACGCTTTCATCAATGTTCACAGCCATTATTGTTTTTTATAACTACTTAATGGCTGAGGATTTTTGTATTGGTAACCCAGCACAAATTGCTAAAAAGGATTGCCGTCACTTTATAATTGATTCGCAAGTTAAAGAAATTAAACGATTGACTGCTAGCCAATGGCAATATGTTTTAGATACTGCTGTAGAAATGGCTGATGAAAATCCTCTTTGTGAGCGTAATTTATTCGTTATTGCTGCCTTAAAAACGCTTTTTTTAAGGATTTCAGAATTATCCGAACGTGATAATTGGTCTCCGACAATGGGACACTTTTGGCAAGATGATGATGAAAATTGGTGGCTTAAAGTCTTTGGTAAAAGTCGAAAATTACGTGATATAACTGTTCCCCTTGATTTTTTACCCTTTTTAGAGCGTTATCGTGCTTCCCGAGGTTTGTTAGGTTTACCTTCAAGTAATGAAAATTCCATTCTTGTTGAAAAAGTACGTGGCCAAGGTGGTATGACATCACGACATTTACGACGTTTAGTTCAAAGCGTTTTTGACCAAGCACATGACAATATGCGTAGGTCGGAAGGAGAAAAAAGGGCTTTGAAATTGAAAGAAGCTTCTGCCCATTGGTTACGGCATACCGGTGCCAGTATGGAAATTGAACGTGGGCGCCCTCTTAAGGATATTTCAGAAGATCTCGGTCATGCCAGCATGGCAACTACTGATACCGTTTATGTGCAAAGCGAAAACAAGAAACGTGCTGAAAGTGGCAAAAGAAGAAAGGTGGACTAGCTAAAATGAAATGTAATTTTTTCGATATAAAACAAATCATTAGGGGTTTTCACCTCTTAATTACTAACAACCTTCGTTAAAAAAGAAATAAACTATGAGTCTTCATTTTCCGAATAACTAATTGCTTTATTGGCGATAGAATATGAAAACCCTTTTGCTATTATATGCCGTAATGCCTTCTGTTTTAATTTCAACTCTTCAATAGGATCTTTACCAAACTTTCTTATTTTTAGTTTTAGTGCTTTATCAAAATAGTCCTCTTCGCTTGTTTCTATGGTTTTAACGCTTTCATTAATTGTTTGAGATGGAAAACCTTTTGCATAGAGCTTCTCTTTTATTTTATTAGGGCCAATATTTTTTTCAGTCAGACTCGCCGTTAAACGTTTTGCATAACGAAGATCATTGACAATATCGTGCTCTATTAAATAATTTAATGCCGGTTCATTAAATTGTTGATCGTCTTTAAACAATAGATTCGCTTTTTGCAGTAATGTTTTGGCTGAGTAATCACCATATCTCTCGATCATCCACAGCATATATGATTTGACGCGGTCATAAGAAATCACTTGAGGTTTAGCATCTTGCTTTTTTTTGTACATATTAATATTCATCCTACTGATCAGTCAGTGTAGAGTTCAGGTATTATCAGGTTAAAAAAAACAAGCCAAATACGGCTTGTTTAAAATGTCCTATTAACCAATCAGAATAGGCTTATCCAGGGTATTTACTCATTGATTACACAGAACCCATTACCAAAAGGGTCGGCGCAATAGGCAATAGAGCCCCACTCTCCAGTTTCACCACCTTCATGTGAGCCGCCCATTTTAAGAACTTTAGTGACAAGTTCATCAACATTTTTGCAGAGAAAATCTAAATGAACAGGTGTCCAATGACGTGCATAATCTCGCTGTACCCTTTTATCAGTAGGCAAAGGGTTTGAATTCTCGTCTTTTTCTTGTAGATAGATATCACAGTTATCTACTGCAATAACAGTCATATTAGCGCCTTGATCTCGAACCTTTTTACAACCTAATGCTTCAATATAAAAGGTTTCAGCCTTTTTCAAATCTAAAACGTCAATGCTCACAGAAAGCTTCAGCATTATATATCTCCCTTATGTTTTATAATATTGTTAATTTGGTTTAGTTGGGTTTGGTATTCTAAATTTTGGTGTTTAAATCAAAATACCAAATAACTGTATATAAACACAGTGACAAAGTAAATCATTAATAATGTAAAAATATGAGTATATTTATGACTTACTATTTGGGTTATTAAATACTTAATTCAACAAGTACAGCTTGAACCAATGCTAAATATATTAAAAACTGATTTAGCCGCCCTGCTTATACTTTCGTTCAAACAAACGATAAATTATACCAGCCAAGCAAGCGCTTCATCACGGTCAGTGAATACTTGAATGTTTAAGTTCGCCGAGCTGGGGATACTCGCTGAAAAGTCAGCACTCATTTGCGCCAATCTATTGGGTGCAAATACGGCAATTTTGTTGATAGCGGATAATGTACCAAACTGAATAAGTGCGTCAAGTTGGGTTGAGTAGGCATTGCTTTTATTAATCAGTAATGAAAATGAATCACTGAAAAGTAGTAATAAATATTGATGAATTTCAGCAACCATTTTAAGGTCAATATCCGCACCAGTATCAACGATAATCTCAGCAATATCTTGTCGAATGACATAAATTTTTGCGAATGATATTTGGTGTCTATCCATACGTTAATATCTCCTTGTTAACAATATATCCGAATTTTCAACAACCTCAGTATAGTAAATTTACTGTGTAAACAAAGGCTAAAAGCATTAAATATAAAATATTTTCCTTTGATCAACTTCATTATCAAGGATTACTTTAACAATGACGTTTTTCAATTCTTCTACCTTGGATTTTTTATGGTTAGAAACATTAAACCTAGCACTAAGTTGATGTTTATTTATTAAAAATTAACTAACTTAATTGCTAAAATACCGATAAACTTGCTTATGATATTTCTGTAGTTATGAAGACCACATCATTTACCTAGGAGCACTTAGTGCCAACATCTTCGCTTATACCTGTTACACCAGATAAAAAAATTGCTGCACCTCAAGCCAAAAAAATTCCCTATAAGATGGATATGCATGATCATCAACGTGTGGATAATTATTACTGGATGCGTGATGATCAACGTACCGATGAAGTGATATTGGCGCATTTAAATGATGAGAATAACTATGCTGATGTCATGTTGTCTGATCAAAAACCGTTACAAGAGTTACTGTTTGAAGAGCTTAAAGCGCGTATCGTAAAAGACGATAATACTGTGCCAGCACAAGACGGAAAATACTGGTATCACAGCGAAATTAATGGCGAACAAGAGTTTTCAAATTATTACCGAGCAACAAGTTTTTCTGGTGAAAACAAAACCTTGTTATTAGATGTTAATGGTCGAGCTAAAGGTCATGACTTCTATGATTTAGGGGATTTATCCATAAGCCCTAATGATCAAATAATGGCAATATCTGAAGATACAGATAGTCGCCGTATTTACACCATTTATTTCAAAGACTTAAGTCAGTTACCTCATTCGCAGGACAATTATTTACCAGACAGTCTCGTTGAGACAGAAGGAGAAATTGTTTGGGCTAATGATAATCAAACCGTATTTTATGTAAAAAAAGATCTAGAAACCTTATTAGGTACTCAAGTTTATCGTCATACGTTAGGGACGCCGCAATCTGATGATGTTCTCGTTTATGAAGAAGACGATCACAGCTTCTATATGAGTTTAGATAAAAGTAGAGATGATGCTCAAATTTATATTTGTTTACACGCCACCGAATCAACACATTATTTAGTGCTCAGTGCTGATGATCCTGATGGCGAGTTTGATGACTTACTTCCGTATCAAGAACAACACGAATACCATGCTGATAAAATGGCTGAGCACTTTTATATTGTTACTAACTATCAAGCTAAAAACTTTAGGTTAATGAAAGCCGCAGTCGATCAGGTTGATGATATAAATAACTGGCAAGAAGTGATCCCTCATCGAAAAGGTGTGTTATTAGAGGGCATTGAATTATTTCATAATTTTATTGTGGTGACAGAACGAGAACATGGCCAAATTCGTTTTATTGTTCACACAACTCATGGCGAAAATACCGGACATCACTACCCTTTATCTTTTGATGATCCGTGTTATTTTGCGTGTCTTGGTGACAACCCAGAGCCCAACAGTACTACCGCGAGATTGTATTATTCAAGCTTAACAACACCCGGTTCTTTATTCGAGTTTGACTTAGCTACCGGTGAGCGAAAGCTGCTTAAACAGCAAAAAGTATTAGGCGACTTTACCAAAGATGATTATCAATCAGAACGGCTATTTATTACTGCACGTGATGGTGTTGAAGTCCCCGTGTCCATTGTTTATCGTAGTGATTCCTTTAAAAAAGATGGCACTAACCCATTGCTTCAATACGGTTATGGTGCATATGGCATTACTATCGACCCTGACTTTTCTAGCCAAACATTAAGTTTACTTGACCGAGGTTTTGTTTACGTTATCGCTCATGTTCGTGGCTCAGAAATGCTCGGCAGAGAATGGTATGAAAACGGTAAAATGGCGCATAAACAAAATACCTTTAATGACTTTATTGATGTTACCAAAGCATTAGTTGAACAAGGATATGGTGCAAAAGATAAAATATTCGCCTCTGGCGGTAGTGCTGGTGGTTTATTAATGGGAGCCATAGTAAATCAAGCCCCTGAACTTTACTTAGGCATTGGCGCACATGTGCCCTTTCTAGATGTCTTAACAACTATGCTCGACGAAAGCATACCGCTCACCACGAATGAATATGACGAATGGGGTAATCCGAATGAAGTACACGCTTACCAGAGTATATTAGCTTATTCGCCTATTGATAACATCAGTGCTCAACATTACCCCAATATCCTAGTCACTACTGGCTTACACGACTCACAAGTTCAGTATTTTGAACCAATGAAATGGGTAGCAAAAATGAGAGAGTTTAAAACAGACGATAACTTACTGATTTTTAAAACAGATATGGAAGCCGGTCATGGCGGAGCATCAGGACGTTTTAAAAGTTTAAAAGAAAAAGCGTTAGAAATGAGTTTTTTCATCTCGTTAATTTCTAAGTAAACTTACTGAGTACAGTGATCAAAATCCGTGTGTCATATTTTTCACCGACATTAATGATTTTTATATAAATAACGGTTATATGACTTTATATTTTTTAGCTATATAAACTATAGTAAAGAATAATATATAGTCGTTATTAAGATGGAATAAATTTTTTGACATTGAATCAAAGCCTAAAAGGAATAGATATGCCCGAGAGCAGTAACGACAGCCCTATATACTCAGATATGACCCTTTTATGTGTTGATGATGAAAATGTTATTTTACGCACCTTACAAAGATTATTTCACCGTAAATCTTATAATGTATTAATAGCTAACAGTGCACAAGAAGCGCTAAAACTGATGGAAGATAGCCCCGTCGATGTCATTATTTCTGATATGAGAATGCCTGAAATGGATGGCGCGACTTTATTAGCAAAAGTTGCGAAAGCACACCCTGATACTTACCGAATAGTGTTAAGTGGTTACGCTGATTTTGAATCGACGGTAGCGGCAATAAATTTAGGGAAAATCCATCGCTTCATCAATAAACCTTGGGATAATGTTGGGTTGATTCATGCTGTTGAAGAGGGCTTTGAACGAATTCAACTCAAAAAAGAGAATTACAATCTAAAACGTAAAGTTGAAAACCAAAATAAATTACTTAAAAATTTAAACAATGAGTTAGAGGACAAAGTTAATTTACGTACCAAACAAATTCGAGCTTCATTATTAAGAAATGAGCGTAACAATAAAGCTTTAGAAAAAATGTTATTTAACTTTATTGCCATAAGCCCTAACCTGAGTGGTGCTTTTGCAAAAAGTGTCGGTCAATTAGCCGGTAGATTAGGTGAAAAACTTAACCTTGATAAAGAGGCATTACATGATATTCGTTTATCGGGTTATCTTAATGAAATTGGTTTATTAGGATTAGACCCTATCCTCTCTAGTACTCCTTATAATTCACTTAATTTCGAACAAAAGAAGCAATTTATGACACAAGGCATAGTTGCACAGCAAATTCTCTCTCCAGCACAGCGTTTGAATGGTGTTAAAGCTATTTTAACGAACCAGTTTTCCCCCTTAGATGCCATTGCAGAAACTGACGACAGTAAAACACTCTTAGCATGTAAAATAATTAACATCGCAAGAGATTACTGGCGTTTTTCCTGTGGAAAAATAGATATTAACAAAATGGACCCAAGGCAAGTTTATATAGAATTGAATAAATCGAGGGGCAGTAAGTATGAAGATACCATTCTTGATTTATTGATTGAAAATCCGGAATTAGCTGACGATAATATCAATGAAAAAGGCTTAACTTCTCTGCAACTTTTACCGGAGATGATATTAAAGCAGAGTTTATTTTCTATTCATAATTTATTAATTTTAGCTGAAGGACATGAATTTACCGAGCACTCTATTGATAAACTTATTGAGTACGAAATCAATCAAAAGCACCCATTAGTCATTATTATTGAATAACGATGGCAACTGTTTCGTTCAAACGAAGGTATATAAAATGACTTTTTGATCTCACAGAACTCTTTATCATATAAAGGAACATTAAGAATGGAAACATCTATTTATAAAATAACAAAACATAAAATAGTATTATTTATCACGCTATTTTTGACCTTAGCCGTCACTCTGCCAGTCAATGCTGATAATGTGTATAAGATATATATCGACGCCGATTTTACTGGAACCAAGGTTGCTAGTCTTTCGATACAGCAAGGTATCAATGTCGCTTTAGCTGAAGAGCACCACACAATCAATGGTTATAAGTTCGAAGTGGTTGCGAAAGATCACCGAGGGAATTCACTTCGAAGTAAAAGAAATTTAGAGAAATTTCTTGATGATAGTAAAGCACTGCTTGTATTTTCCGGTTTACATTCACCACCGTTACTTGCGCACAAAAATTATATTAACAACAATCGTATTCTTGTATTAAATCCTTGGGCGGCCGCAGGACCAATCACTAGAGCGGCTGATACAAACAACTGGATTTTTAGGTTATCTATCGATGATAGTAATGCGGGCAGCTTTATCAGTAAGCATGCACTCAAAGAAGGTTTCAAAAAACCATTCTTATTATTAGAAGATACTGGTTGGGGACGCTCAAACAACAATACGATGACAAAAGCCTTAGTAGCCAATGATATTAAGCCCAACGGCATTACTTGGTTCAATTGGGGGCTTGGTATTAATCACGCTAAAATATTATTAAGAGAAGCAAAATCATCTGGTGCAGATGTGATATTTTTTGTTGGCAATGCTAACGAAGGAAAAACCTTTGCCAAGGCAATGTTAGCGCTTGAAACAGAACTGCATTTACCGATAAGAAGTCACTGGGGAATTACCGGAGGGGATTTTGCCGAAGTAATCGATAACAAAGCAAGACAACAACTTGATTTACAGTTTATTCAAACCCAATTTTCCTTTCTCACACAACCTCAGTCTTTACTAGCACAGCAAGTCCTTGCGCAAACGATTGCTATGTATCCAGATATAACTAGAGCCAATGACATTAAAGCATCTACAGGCTTTATTCATGCTTACGATCTAACCAAACTACTTATCACCGCCATCAAACAATCTGGTTTAACGGGTGACAAACCCCATGATATTAATGCAATTAAGTTAGCACTTGAAGACTTAAAGTCCCCAGTTCAGGGGCTTATTAAAAAATATCAAACACCCTACTCTGCCTATACTTTAAATAATACTAATGCTCATGAGGCCCTTGATGGAACGGATTATGTTATGGGCTACTACCAAGCGGATAACAGTGTAGCGCTATTGCCTAATATTCCTTTTAGTAAGGTACTTAATGAAAAGAATTAGTATTTCTTTTGCCTTAGCGCGTTTCGTTTTTATTAGTTGCTTTGCGCTAGCGCTTATCTCTACCGTATTAGTTATTAACTATGTTGTCGACTCTGCACAACGTCAGCAAGAGCAGTTAATAAAAAGGGAAACAACGGTGATCACTAATGGTTACCGTTTATTTCTCAAGCATCGCCTGACATTATTAGCCGAACAGGCAAATTATCCCATCATGATACAAGCCTTAATGCAGCCAGAAGCCAATAGTGGCAAGTTACAAGATTTTATGGCTGATTTGACCATTTTAGGCCACCATTATCAACAACATTTGTTGGACTTTGAAGGTAATATTATTTATTCAAAGCAAACTACCCCAGCGCCAAAGTATCAAAACGAAGTTTGGTTAGCTGAATTACTTAATAACAAAATAACTAAAAAAATAACGATTCAAAAACTCAATGATAATTACTTTTGGTGCTTAGCTGTGATTATTGTGTATAACAACAATGTCGAGGGAGTCTTAACCACATTAATACCTTTAGAAGATATTGACGAGCAAGATAAATTACAGGAAAGCCAAGATGGCTTAATGATAGAAATTAAAAGAAATGATGAAGTATTAAGTGTTTTTGGAACAGTTTTACAGGGTAAAGAGCATTTAATTGACTGGGAAAATATTGGTATTTTTTTTAGTTTTACCTTTGATGAAAGTGCCAATAAAGAAGAGTTAAATAATGCGATAATCAAGTTAAGCACATTAATCTTAATCGTACTCATTCTGACAAGCTTACTTGCCTATGTTTTTGGTTACCGTTATTTTGTAAAACCGTTATTGTTATTATCACAAGCAACGAGTGAATTAGATAAAGGTAGCGAATTTAAGTTACTTCAGGACAATATCGCCATAAAAGAATTATCTGAATTATTTACTAAATTCAATGTAATGACCAATACGGTGCATCAAAGAGAGAAATCATTAAAGTTAAGTTATGATGAATTATCAAAAGCTAATGAAGAGTTGATTTTAAGTGAATCTCAGTTGATCCAATCAGAAAAAATGGCCAGCATCGGTGTATTAGCGGCGGGTGTCGCTCATGAAATCAATAATCCTCTTGGTTTTGTTAAAAGTAACCTCGATGTCCTACTTGAATATTTAGCTGATATTCAAAAACATCACCAAGAAACTAATGCCGAACTGAATACACAAGTGACTCAAGAATGGCGGGAAGCTTTAGCAAAAAAATACGATATTGAATTCATTTTTGAAGATATTCCCTCATTATTAGAAATGAGTATTGGCGGTATAGAAAGAATTACAGATATTGTAAAAAGTTTGAAAACATTTGCTCGAATTGAAGAGTCTACTAAAACTAAAACGGATATAAACGAGGGCCTAAGAACAACACTCAACATGGTTAATAATGAGCTCAAGTATAACTGTAAGGTACATGTTGAACTGCAGCCCCTGCCTATCATTGATGCTTTTCCAAGCAAACTTAACCAAGTGTTTATGAACTTACTAATAAACGCTGGTCAATCGATAACAGCTAGTGGTGATGTTTTTGTTAAAACCTTTGTTAAAGATGAAGATATTGTCATAGAAATTACAGATAACGGCAGTGGCATTGCTCCTGGCGTATTACCACACATTTTCACCCCTTTCTTCACGTCAAAGCCAGTAGGACAAGGTACTGGTCTTGGCTTATCCATCAGTCATGGAATAATCAAACAACATGATGGCAGAATAGAAGTAAGTTCTGAAGAAGGTAAAGGCAGTTGTTTCTCTGTTTATATTCCTACCAAGTTGAACTAAGTTTATCTGTGAGGTGTAGAGCCATTGAAACTCTAAAAACAGCGTATAGTTAGAATTAAAAAGACTATTGATACACACTTAATAAATTAACTTCTATTTTCATTTTCTCTCTTTTGTATCCACATCACCAAATTTGACAATAACCGTCTTAATCGCATTTTAATATGCATAACGCTAAAAATAATTTTAAATACACTTGATTCAGTTGAAAAATAATAAAACCCTATAAATAACAATAGTTAACATTTTGGCACGTAATATGGATTAACTATGTTAAGTCTTGGTGAGTCAGGGTGAAATATATGAAACAATTTTCGTTCATCTTCATTGTTATCATTACCGTACTTTTTTGTACGGGCTGCGTTTCTAGCGCGATAAATGACGCTGTAGCATTAATCGAACGAGAAGCGAACGCAGAAGCGAACTCAGCGAATTACCGAGCGATTAACGAAAGTGTTCTTAGCAGTATTCAAGCGTTACGTAACTCTCAAAAAGTAGCAAAACAAGCCAATTTCCCAATAGAGTCCCAAGCAGAGAGTTCTATAAGCACCCCAAGTGACAAACAAAGTTACACATTTGCCTATGATTCAGATAATAAGGAATTAAACTACCATGATAAAATTACAATTATCAGTCTGGTCGTTAACAAAAATAAAAGCTTTATCATTAACATTGCGCCAGCTAAAGGCAAGAATACCCTAGACCAATTAGCACTTTCAATGGCACGTGCTGAAGTATTACGTTTATACATTAGTCGTTTTAATAGCAGAATAAGCATTAATTTTGACCCTAAGTTATCAACGGACACTATTAATTTAGTTACGGGTGTTTGAGATGACTACTTCAATAATTGTCAATATTCATCTTATTATGTCAGCTGTATGGCGCCACAGGTATTTGATTATAATTCCCACCATGGTATTACCTGTTATTGCGGTAATAGTATGCTTTATCGCCCCAAGGAATTGGCAAGCGCATACCACCATATTGGTACAAGAAAGCGCCAAAATGAATCCTTTTCTGGAAGACTTATCGGTATCAACCGATCTAGAAAATAGAATGACCACTTTAGATACCTTACTTCATAGTCGACATACGTTAATCAGCGTAGCGCAAGATTTACTGCTAATAGATGAAAAGTCAACCGACTTTCAAAAGGACCAATTAGTTAAAGAGTTATCTGCGGCCTTGAAAGTAAAGTTAATAGGTAAAGATCTTGTAAAACTGATTTACCATGCGGACTCACCTGAAAATATCGTTGATGTTCTACTTGCGGTAAGAGCAAGATTTTTAGAAAAACTATTAGCACCAGAGTTATCAGCAATTGATGCCTCCGAATCATTTTTAACCACTCAATTAACTTTAAAAACTATTGACCTACAAAAGGCGGAGTTTAGATTAGCAAATTTCAAAGAAACCAATGCCGAGCAATTACCTCAACTTTACAGTGCAAAGAGTAGTCGTTTTAGTCAATTAAAAATGTTGTTAGAACAGCGAAAAATTGACTTGTCAGGCGCCATTGCTGCCAAAAAATCTATTCGTACTCGGCTCGCTCAGGTTGACCCTGTAATGAGTGAAATTGAGCAAAGTATAGTAACAACCAAAAGTGAACTAGCCATCCTACGCTCACGTTATACTGACCAACACAGCAAAGTCGAAACTTCCCTAAGAAAATTATCACAGCTTGAAGATGAACGAGAGCTCCAAAGCAAAACATCCTACAAAATAACCGACGTCGAGCTAAACCGTCTATGGGAAGTGGCCAGTCGCATGCAAGAAGGTCAAGTTGATAACAATCAAAACTTATTCTTAGTCTCACAATTACAAGAATTACAACTCGCTGACAACCACGTAGAAAAAATTATAGAAGAAGTAAACTCGATAGAAAAACAAGCAAAGACCCTAAAAACATCACTTGCTGGCACGGGTGAAATGGAAAGACAATTGCTCGCTTTAGAAAGAGATCTTAAAGTTCAACGAGATTTATACAGTGATTTATTGTACCGCTATGAAAAAGCAAAAATTACCGGAGCTCTTGGTCGTTTTGAACAACCCGAAAGAATTAAAATTATTGACGAACCTTATCAACCCAGTTCTTCGACTAATTCTCCACTTTCTTTATTTTTATTAGCCGGCCTTATTGGCGGACTATTTCTAGGCGGCGGTTTAGCTTTATTTGCAGAATTGGCAGATACCTCAATCCGCGCAAGACATCAGCTTGAATTAATCACTTCAACACCGGTAATCACCCGGTTACCAAGGATTAATGTACAAGATTTTGACAGTATAAAAACGTTAGGAGAAGACAGATGAAACCAGTTATCGTTCATGTTGTGCAACACCTAAAACCCGGTGGTATAGAAAGTTTGGCATTAGAGTTTCAACGTGCCGCACACCCCTTTTTTGATGTACATATCATTTCTCTAGAGAAAAAAAATGTTAAATATTACTGGAATAATATTGATGGTTTTAAAGAGTTCATTCATGTATTGAATAAAAAACCAGGTTGGCAAGCGAACATTTTTAGTGAATTAACTGAGTTTTTTAAAACGGTTAATCCCATGTATGTGCATACCCATCATATAGGCCCATTAATATATGGCGGTGTTGCAGCAAGACTTGCCAAGGTTAACCATATTATACATACCGAGCATGATGCTTGGCATTTATCAAAATTTAAAACGAGGCTTTTACAAAAAATATTTATTACCTTGGTGCAGCCTATTTACGTTGCTGATGCAGATTTTGTGGCTGAACAAATTAATCGTTTAATGCCATCATTAAATCCTATTGTCATTACTAATGGTATCGATATCAATAAATTTAAACCTTCTACAGTGAGTAAAAAGAAGTTACTCAAGAAAGCTGACCTGCCGACTGAAATGAAGTTTATTGGTTGTGCCGCAAGACTAGAATCAGTGAAAGCGCATAATATTTTAATCAAAGCAATGCATAATTTACCCGATAACATTGGTTTATTACTTGCTGGAACCGGCAGCTTAGAGAAACAGTTAAAAACCTTGGTCATTAAATTGCACTTACAACAACGAGTTTTCTTTTTAGGTCACGTTGATGATATGACCACTTTTTACCCTTTACTTGATGTTTTTTGTCTTTCATCAAACAACGAGGGCCTACCACTATCCCCTTTAGAAGCTCAAGCTTGCGGAATACCTGCGGTATTAACGAACGTTGGTGGTTGTAAGGAAGCTGTCTGTAGTGAAACAGGGATTATTGTTGAACCTGATAACCCGACATTGTTATCACAAGCGTTACTTCATTCACTTAATCAAAATAATCATCATTCGCCGAGAACCTTCATTAAAGAACAAAGATCACTCGATCATATGATCAAACAATATGTTTCATTAACTCAATCGGAACTAAGGTGGAAGTTATGCTAGACCTATTCATGATAACTCTCTTCGCAGTGGCACTATTTTTAGTGATCTACCATCATGCGATATACCCATTGATGCTCAAGGTAATGACTAATAGCAAAAATGGACTTAATCCGATAATTAAAAAACGTCATTATATATTTAGCGACGAAGATGAAAAACTGAATCATTTTTCTATTATTATTCCTGCATTCAATGAAGCTAAATTCATTGCAGAAAAAATTAGAAACTTAAGTTTTATTGACTATCCAAGCGACCGTTACGAATTAATTTTGCTTTGTGATGGCTGCCAAGATGATACTTATAATATTGCTGTACAAACACTTGCTGAATTCGCTTGCCATGAATTACAGGTGCAATTAGTAAATTTTAAAGATAACCGCGGCAAAGTAGCGGCACTCAAAGAAGGGGTAACAAGAGCCAAATTTAACAATATTGTCTTTAGTGATGTTTCGGCACTATTACCCGTTAATAGCTTATTGATGTTAGATAGCCATTTTAAAAACGCTTCTGTAGGGGCTGTTTCAGGCGGATACCAATTTATTGAAAAAGGTAGCGCAGGTGAGCAATGTTATTGGAAGTATCAGTCTATGGTTAAATCAAGAGAAAGCTCGATAGCAAGTGTTTTAGGGGCTCATGGTGCTTTTTATGCGCTAAGAAAATCTTGTTATGAGGACATTCCGGTTGATACCATTAATGACGATTTTTTGATCCCCATGAATGTCATCAAACAAGGATACCGAGTAATTTATGAGCCTAGAGTTGTTGCCATTGAGCTTGAACACGTTAATTTAGACCAAGACATGAGCAGACGATTAAGAATAGCGGCAGGTAACTTTCAACAACTCGTCTATTTGTTACCTTTGTTATCACCAAAATATGGCTGGAACGCGATAAATTTTGCTTCAGGTAAAGCCTTAAGAGCCGTAATGCCTTTTATATTTGTGTTTATCTTGCTTGGTAATATTTATCTAGTGCCTATTCACACTCTTTTTATATTATTATTGTTCTGTCAGCTCTGTTTATATAGCTTTGTTATGGTCATTAATATATTTAATATTTCACCAAAATTCAGTCCATTAAAATTAATTTGTTATTTAGTTAATGGTTACTGGGTCGCTTTAAAGGGCTCTTTAAAATATATCTTCGGTTTACAGGAAAAAATTTGGACAAAAACATAACTTAAGATTTAGCCTAATTTTTTAGTCTTATATTTAATCTGATACTTAGGAGAGGTTATGAAACACATTAGCTTTGTTCATCCAGATATTGCACGACTTAAAAGAAGCATTGATTTAGTCTTTTCCATCATCTGTTTGTTATTAACACTGCCCTTATTTGTAGTGATAGCACTGATGATAAAACTGTCATCACGCGGAGATATATTTTATTGCCAATTAAGAGTAGGAAAGATGAAAGCTGGAAAAGTGGTGCATTTTAACATGATCAAGTTTCGTACTATGGTAACGAATGCTGAAGCGAGCTCTGGTGCTGTATGGGCTACAAGTAACGATAATAGATTAACTCCTATTGGCAAGTTACTTAGAAAAGTTAGACTTGACGAGCTGCCGCAATTTATTAATGTGATTAAAGGAGAAATGTCACTTATCGGACCTAGACCTGAACGACCTGAAATAGTGATTGAACTAGAAAAAAAAATACCTTTTTATTCTGAGCGTACTTTTGATATGACTCCAGGAATTACGGGATTAGCACAAGTGAATCAAGGATATGATACCTGCATTGACGATGTTAAGGCTAAAATAGCGTACGACTTTGCATACTCACTATCACTGGCTAAACTACATAGGTGGTTGTTAATGGATTTAAATATTATTTTTAAAACAATACTTATTATGGTGTTAGGACGAGGGCAGTAACACCGCTTATCTATGAAGATAAAAGTGAGCCTATGACGGATATTAATGTGACGTGTATTGGCGGAGGCCATGGTTTAGGGCACCTGTTAGAAGTTATCAATGATTTTGATTTTGTCAATTTGACTGGCATCGTCAGTACCACTGATAATGGTGGCTCTACAGGCCGTTTACGGGAGAGTTGTGATACTATTTCTTGGGGAGATATTCGCTATTGCTTATCAAAATTAACTAAATCAACCTCAACTAAAACTGAATCAGCTAAAGAGTCATCAACTAAAGCACTTTTATTTGAATATCGCTTCGATAACATAGGCGAACTATCTGGGCACAGCCTAGGAAACTTAATGTTTTGTGCCATTGACTCCCTTTGTCTTAGACCAACTGAAACCGTGCAGGTAATGCGAGAATATTTAGGCATTACCGCGAACATTTTACCTATGTCTGATGCGATAACACACTTGGTTGGTCACTATAATGAACAGCGTTATGTAGGCGAAGTTGATATTGATGAACACGCGAACTTAGGTATTAGCAAACTAGCATTAATACCTAAGGTAAATCCAACTGCGGAGGTTTTAGAGACCTTAGGGAATGCTGATATATTATTTCTTGGCCCAGGCAGCTTTTTCACGAGTACCCTACCGAGCTTATTAATGGAGGCCGTCATTGAGGTTATTAACCAAAATAGTAAGCTGAAAATTTATTTTATCAGCAATGTGGCAGACGAGTTTACTAACGCGCTCAACCAGCAACACGACATTTATTATCAACTTGAATTTATGAGGAAGCTAGGATTGAAAAAAACAGTGTATTCTTTAATTCCACGCCATCGAATTCCTGCTTCTGTCGAACTATGTAAGCCATATATTATCGCTGAACTACCGGGTGATGCTAGTGGCAGACATCAACAACCATTTTATCGAAATCAGTTGCTTACGCTAATTCAGCAAGCATAACAAAACGCGATTAATTTGTTGAACATAGTTAACTCCTTTCCCCCCTAATGTTAACGTATTCAGCGTTTTTTCTAACAACAATTATCTTTGTCTGACGAACTTTTCCTAATTGTTCCTCTTGCTGTTATTTTTATACCTCAGCCTGTCAGTAATAATAAAGAATTAACCAGTTGTTGACCTTTAAAAATTCAAGCTGAATTGACTACTTTTAGCGTTCACAATGTCTAAAAAATAACATCATCTTTTGCTATAAAGCTGTTTCACTCATCGTTTCTCATTCGCAATTTGCAATTTATTTTGCCTCTTATGAAAAACGACAAGACAACACCTCTGTAAGTTATTGATAATACGTTACATTATTTTTGGCTCATACATTGCAATACCTACTTTGAATTAACTTAAAAGGTGGGTTTATTATGTTAAATGAAACTTATACGTTAAATAACGATTTTATTATTAAACTGCACGATGATTTTGATGCCGATACGGTAAACATCATGAAAGATGACATAGAAGCGTACAGTAAATTAAGTACCAATATCATCTTCGACCTTGAGCAAGTACCGTTTATCGACTCGTCAGGCATTGGCGCTATCGTCTTTTTATATAAAAGGATGGTGGCTAAAGGTTTTAGTGTTTGTGTTGTTGGTTTAACCCAACAACCACTAGAATTATTTGAAATGTTGTTTTTGGATAAAACAATCAACTGTTATCCAAGTATCAACTGTTATTTAGAAACATCACCCAACTTGCAAGTTGCCAGCTAATGAGCACTCAACCAGTTTGGCTCTTAATATGCGCTGCCATAGCATTATCCGGTTGTAGCGCATCCCAAACAACAGGGTATAACACGCATTTATTTTCTAATATTGACTTTTCAACAGCTTTAGACAAAAAACAAATGCAAATTTATATTGTTAGTGCTGAGTCGCAATTATTGTCATTAGAGCAACAAGAATCTAGCCGGTGTATTTCAGGTCAATTAGCGATTGCCCAATCATATTTAACACGAGCTACAACAGAACATAATGCCAACATGGATAATGATGCTTTTATTAGTTTAGTCGATTTTGATCGGCAAATTCGTAAAATTCGCTGTATAAATCAATATGTAATTAGGTTATTTGGCTGCGGTTATGCCAACAAAAAAGTCGTATTGAAACGTTGGTACGATGAAGGAGACTTCAAGCAATGCGAAAATCCGGCTATAGCGGAACAAAAAACTGAGAATAAAGAAAGTTCAACAGGAGCAAACGAACTTAGAGTTGAAAGAAAACATATCTTAATTACTGAAACATTGCATGATTTTAACGAAGAAAAAATAAAGCCCATCTATTATCCATCACTCAACAAGCTGATTGAGTTAATTAAGAATTACCCCAAATCAACCATACTGATCAGCGGCCATACCGATAGTTCGGGTAGTCCTGCTTACAATAGTAAACTTAGCAAAAGGCGAGCACAAAGCGTAGCAAAGTATTTCATCGAACAAGGCATTCAATCCTCGAGAATTGTGATAACTCACCAAGGTGAAAAAAATATCAGGGAGATTGAGAAAAATGATGATTCAAGGGTGTTTAACCGCTATACATCAATCACCTTAGTGTTGGATACCAGCGGTAAACGTAACATATAGGGAATTGACCATGTGTAAATTATTAATAGCAATGTTGAGCTGTATATTTGTTATGAATAATGCTCAATCGACAGAGTTAACTATTCGCCCTGGAGATGTACTTCAAATTGAAATCCCAGGAGAAATTGACTTTGACAATAGCTTTCAAGTGAAGCGCGATGGCACGCTCAACTTACCTGAAGTGGGTAAAGTAGTCATTGTTGGCAAAACACTAACGCAAGTAAACCAAGAGCTCGCTAAAATTTTAGGCGAGGAGTATCGTGCCATCAATCATTTTAAAGTGTACTTAATTGAGAGACGTGTACCTATTAAGGTCCTAGGTTTTGTTGAAATCCCCGGAATGATAGATTTACCAGAACACGGTAACATACAAATGGCGCTGCAAAAAGCCGGTGGCGCCGTAGCAGGGGCTCAACTCGACAAGTTACAATTAAACCGTCAAGGTAAGGTAATTACTTTTGATTATAAAAAATATTTAGACACCGGCGATTTTTCAATTTTACCTACTATATTGCCCTTAGATATCATTTTTGTACCCGCCTCCCCTTTAATTGGTAATGTGCAAATGGACTTTGATGCGGCAACCTTATCTGCAAGTGGTGATGGCTCTGAAGCCGAAACATCGATTAAGGTCTTTGGTGAAGTACTAAAACCGGGCGTGTTTTCTTTTAAAAAAGGTAATACGGTTGTCGATATGCTTATGAGAGCAGGAGGCGTGACACGCTATGCCGGTGTTGAACACATCCGCGTGATTAACAACGGCTCACCTGAGTTGTTTGATTTGAAAACCTATTTAGATACTGGCGATAACTCACATATGCCAAAAATATTGCCCGGCTCAACCTTATTTATTCCTATTCAAGAAGAAGAAGTGAAAAGTGGCTTACGAACAATTTACGTTATGGGCGAGGTATTTAAACCTGGGGCATATGAAGCGCCAGCAGGGACAAAGTTCTTTGATATTTTAGCTAATGCCGGTGGCCCTACTCGCTTTGCTGAGTCGAGAAAAATTAGAATTCTACGTACCACAGGCAAAGTTGATGCTTTTGATCTACAAGCTTATACCGAAGGTTTGACACAAGAAACCATCCCTACTGTATCACCAGGTGATGCAATTTTCGTCCCTGAAAAAACCGATATGAATGAAAAATCATGGCTTAAGATCACGCCTGATAGAGCCATTAGAGTGATAGGTGCGGTGAAAAAACCAGGTCGATATGAATGGGGTGATGAAATGAGTTTTCTTGATATTTTGGCACATGCTGGTGGCCCCACTCAAGATGCTGATATGTCTCAAGTTAGGGTACTCAAAAAAGGTCAACAAAAACGGATGGAACCGTTCGATTTAGATAGCTTTATCACCGAGGGTGGTGACTTCTCCTTATTACCTAAAGTAGGCGCAGGCGATACTATTATTATCAGTGAACGCCCACGTGATGTTATCGATAATAAAGCGCGCTGGTTACGTCAATCACAAGAGTCCTCAATTTATGTTTTCGGGCAAGTAGGCCAACCCGGTCGTTATGCTTTTAATAATAAATTACACATTTTAGATATACTTTCAGCCGCTGATGGCCCGAATCAACACGCAGATATTCATAATATAAAAATTACCCACCGCAATAGTTTTAACAGTAAAGTAAGCACACTTGACTTAGGTTTGTACTTTGAAACGGGCGATGAAACCTTATTACCCAGAGTTAAATCAGGTGACACTATTTACGTGCCAGAAAGAAACAAACCATGGATTGACAATAAAAAAGAGCAAACGGTACGCATAATAGGTGCGGTAGAAAAACCAGGACGTTACAAATTCAGTGCAGACATGACCATTCTAGATATTTTAGCCGAATCCGGAGGCCCAACCCAAACCGCTTATTTAGAAAAAATTATGGTGGTCAATATCTCACGCAGTAAGTCAGAAGAGAATGTCAGTCGCGTTTTTGATTTAGAAAAATTTATTGACCATCCTGATTTCACCAAGTTACCACTGGTACGTGTCGGAGACACCATTTTTGTACCGGATGTATCCCAAAGTAATTGGAATGTATTTATGGCTAATGTCAAAGATATGCTCAGTGTCGTGTCACTTGTTGCCATTGTTGGAGGTTTATAATATGAAAAAATTACCGATTCATTATGCCGAAGTTGAAGCGATTTATAATCAAACAATTGGCTCAGGTTATAGAAGTTTAGCCATTACTTCGGCTAAAGCTGGGGAAGGAAAAACCATGGTGGCACAAGCTATTGTTGAACGAGCGCAAGTGATTGGTAAAAAAGTATTGCTGGTTGAAATGAATACCTTTAACCCTGTTTTATCAGAGGCCTTGCGTATGTCAATCACAGCTAACGTTATGGCAAATGAAATTATTGCTATTGAAGACAAAGGTTATAGCTTATTGCCTGCCCCACAAAATATCCAAGATGTCTTACATTACCGAGAAAGCCATTTATTACTTGAGTCAATCACAAAGTGGCTTGTGGATTTTGATTGTATTATTTTTGATACTTCAGCATTAACGTCACTAAACCAAAGTAACATACCTGCTGAAATAATTTGTGAAGTTTGTGAAGGTGCGTTGTTGGTGATTGAAGCAGGAACAACCCCTGGCAATTTAATACAAGAAGGTATTGAGAAGCTAAAACTCAAAAAGGTTAACTTAATTGGCTCGATAATTAATGATAAAAGTAATCCGTCGTTATTAACTGAACTACAAAGAGAAACCTACCGCCTTAATAGACTATTGCCCAAGGTAATGGCTAAACTTAGAAAAAAACTCACCAGCTTAGTGCTTCTTAATATTTCGGTATAGACCTTAATAAACCCGTGACGATTCAAGGGCTTCTATGATGAGTTTAAAATGACTTTATACTTCGTTAAATAATCAAATCATAGAATGACTATGTTTAAATCATTTACCTTACCAGATGTTCGAGATTTTTCCAGATTATAGGTTCTATTTAAATTCTGCATTGCATTTTGCAATGTGTACTTTTTGTAATTGACTTTGTTATTACCTGCAGATAAATATACAAGTATTGGAAGCAACAAAAAACAATTAAACCCATGTAAAACCCATATTAAATAGGTGGTTACCCTTACCTCCTCTATGCTTACAGCGAAAGTTTATCTTCTGGTATGTCAATTGCAAATATCTATTACAATTAATAAATATATCATTGGTAATGCAACAAACTGACAACCTTTGACTTAGGAGATCTGTGATGCGATTTTTTTTGATTTTACTGGTTTTCCTCTCAGTACCTAGCTACGGAGACTTTTCCGATAACCTACGATGGAGTTTAGATGTTAGTGCTCGTTTAAACAAAAATAGTGCGGCAGATAATACCAGCCGTATATATTTCCTGGGATTAGATACTCATAAAGTATTCAGTTCTGCTCGTGGGGATATTGGCTATGCGGTTGGTCAATTATATTTCACTAAACTATCAAACCAAAAGCCATTTCCTTCACAGTTTAATTCTGCAGATGATAAAGAATTTGTTATCCGTGAAGCGCACCTAAATTATACAGATAGCCCTGAATGGTTTCCCAATATTCGTTTAGGGCATTTCACTTTACCGTTTGGCCTTGAAGAGAGCATAGATACTAATGGCCGTTTACTTGACTATAACCATGGCAAAAACTTAGGAACAAAAACTGACTGGGGTTTAGGGTTTAATAAGGTGATGTCACTGATTGAATACAACATCAGCTATACTTTGGGTGGTAAAGATAAACTTAAGTCGATAGATAATTCCTTCGCCTATTCAGGACGTATCGGCACATTAAGCCATCTCGATTATATTATTGGCTTTTCATTTTATAGTGGCGAAATTGATAATGTTAAACGAAAAAGGCTATCAATGGATTGGCAATATTACTGGAGTACTTGGGGATTATTGGGGGAAATTACCCTGGGGAAAGAGTCTAAGTCACAACACAAATGGCGTAATGAAAAAACTAATTTACTTGAGTTAAACAAAACTTCAACTAACGAGCAATTAAAACTCTATGGTCAATATATTTTTACTGATCGTGAAGGAGAGCAAAACAATCAACATCTGTTGAAGATTGGCGGACGTTATCAAATTAATGGAGAATTAGAGCTGAGTATATCCAGTAGCAAACAACTCAATACTAACAAGTCAGCAAACAAAAAAGACTTGTTTAGAATTCAATTAAGGTATAGGTACTGATATGAAAATTATAATGTTCTTAATACTATTATGCCTGTTAGTAGAGAATGCTCATGCCGACGCATATTGCTCTTTACGAGACCCCGTTGCTCAAATAAAGCAACTGTACCCTAACAAAACAAACCAACTGTCCATTGTAAAAACAGTCGATGCTGTCACTCGAAATCTAGTCAAATTAGCTTTACCTAGCAATGACCTGCACTTTAGTGAGTTAGGTCAGCACACCTTGTATGTTGCGATGAATAATACTGAGACTTTAGGCTATATACATGTTAGATCCGAGCAAAGTAAATGGGGCTTGGTTGAAATAATATGGGCATTAGATAAAAACTTAACAATAAAAAACTTCACATTTCAACGTTGTCGAAGCCCTAAAAGAAATATTATTGATAATGAAAATTTCAAAAGTGTTTTCATCGGTAAGAATTATGAGGAACTAAAAACCCTGCTAAGTAGTGACGGAGTAACCGCTAATAGTTTACTGACTGATAAAGCTAAAACCGCACCAGGACTGGCAAGTGTAGTACTTAGGTGTGCTCTAAAAACACTTTTAATCACAGAGTTATTATGGGGAGAAGAATTGAAAAGATTAAACCCATAATCGTGCCTCTGTTGACTTCACTTTGTAAATGGTAATTAAATAATGAAGATTTCTAATTATAATCAGTTATTAGCCGTTTCAACGCTTTTTTCGGGAATGTTTATTTTCGCGACGCTTTGGAGTCAATATCAAAAAGTAGAAGACCTATCACGTGCCCATTTTGAATCGAGACTTTTGGTACAAACCATTGAGCACCTTTCAACTATGTCACAAGTTTGGTTGACCACACAAGACCTACTTTTTTCGGGTAAACAAACCTATTTAGCTAATGGTATTAACGCACAATCGGAGCAACTGATAGAAACTTTATTAAACGTTGAAATAAGGAGCGAAAGTGAGGTTTCTATTCAGTTAAAAAGTCAATTAATAAATACCATAAAAAACAACAAAGTCATTATCAATTCTTTTTCTTATTTATCGATGTTAGACAATGAAGCATGGCAAGCAACTATCGCTGAATCTGATGCATTAACCACTAATTATGTCGCTAGTTTAGAAAAATTATTATCGTTAGCATTACAACAAAAAACCTTTCTCTATTCAGAGTTGTTATTAGCGAATAGTTACTTAATCAAAATTACCTGGATTACGATTTCTTTATACCTTGTTTTAATTTTTTTTATTGTCGCATGGTTTAGCAAATACATTGTAAAGCCTATTGAAAAAATAACCGCTGCTGCTCAACAGTGTAACAACAAAGTGCAAGAGGTAGAGTTTAGGCAAGATCACGCACCAACAGAAATTATTGCATTATCTTCGGCGATACAATCGTTTAGCCAGCGGATAACTTTAGAAAAGCAAAAAGCTGAACAAGAGCGACTCAATGTAATCCAAATTAATAAACAAATAAAAACGATAATGAATACTATTCCTTGCTCATTGTTACTATTGAATGACCAAGGAATAATTCAAGAATGCACCCCAGAAGCGAGCAAATTATTTTCAAAACATAAAGGTGAAATTATTAATGAAAATATTGCGGTATTTGTACCTGCACTTGCCACTTTAGACGGGGAGTTTGACACGGAAATGGCACTAAAAAGTATGGAGGAGTCATTACTTGCACCCAACTTTGAAAATCCATATATAGAGTTTTCAGGGCGTAAAATTTCAATAAAAGAATCGGTTAGCTATCTATTAACCATCAACGATATAAACGAAAGAAAGCATAGCCAAAAAGCATTGTCAGCGCTGAATCAGCAGTTAATTAATACTGAAAAACTAGCCTCTATAGGACAATTGTCAGCAGGTATAGCCCATGAAATAAATAATCCAGTCGGATATATTCGCAGTAACCTTGAAATGTTAGCAGACTATATAAAAGCTATAATTTCTTATATAAACATCGTTAATACAGCTGAACAGCAAGAGTCTGCTAAGACACTCTATCAAGATAATGATTTAGATTATATTCTTAGTGATATAGAGCCGTTAATCTCATCTTCATTAGAAGGTACTGCAAGGGTAATTAAAATAATCAAAGACTTAGGTAATTATGCCCATGTTGATAATAAAAAACCTGAGCCTATATTTATTGATAAGTTAATAGAACAAAGTCTGACACTTGTTGCCAATGAACTAAAATATAAGGTAAATATCATTAAATCTCTGGATGCCAACGTGAGTGTTATGGGCTTCCCACAAAAATTACTGCAAGTATTTATTAATATGTTAGTTAATGCTTCCCATGCAATTAAAAGTACTGGCCAAGTTTCAATAAAATCAATTTGTTATCAAGATGAAGTTCACATCAGTTTTGAGGATAATGGCACAGGCATTCTTCAGTCTGATTTAAAAAAAATATTCGACCCATTTTTTACCACTAAACCTGTTGGCAAAGGAACTGGCTTGGGGCTTCACATAGTAAGAGCCATTATTGATGAACATAAGGGCCGCATAAATGTAAGTTCGGTGATAAATAAAGGTAGTACATTTGATATATATTTACCTATTCATCCTATTTGCCAATCCAAAGAACCCTCTTAGTGTTATGGATTAAAATGAGTTAACAACAGACAGTCGATGCTAACAAACGGCCTTAGTAATCAACTTTATTTAATCATTGTTTTTTAAAATCTACTTGTGTTTTAACCGCATAATGATCTGACCAACTGAATTGATTAATACGTTGTCGTTCACAGATAATCGCGGGGTTTGATATCCATAAGTGGTCAATGGCTAAGCCCATAAATGGTAACGCGTATCTTTTGTTTGGCCACGAATTTACAAATCTTGTATTCATGCCCGCCCTTAATAGCTCTATTCTTGCTGAATGCTTCGAAAGGTTTAAATCCCCTATAACTAATGAATTGTTTTTTAGAGTAATGTCCTTTATTGAGCTTCTCTCTGCTGCGGATTTAAGAGCATGTTTTAGCTGATACAAAGTTTGATTCCTAGTTTGCCACAGCTTTTCATTACGAGGTGAAGGGGGATGTAATGTGTATAAATTGATTTCATTAAAAGGCAAATGCCACTGACTCGCTATTAAATAAGCACTGCCGCCATTTTTATAATATTTTGTCTTAGAAAAGGCAAATTGACTAAACAGCAGTTGATCACTATTAACCTGCTGATGTTCATTTTCACCCAGAATGAAATAAGGGTAATAAGGGTTTAACTGTTCAACAATCTGGTGTTTTGCTTGTTGGCTTACCCCTTGAAGGGTAATTAAATGATATCGCTCCATAACAAGGTGCGCTATTAATTCATTTAGCTCATCTTGTTTTTCAGTATATTTTAAGTTGAATTGAAAAAAAACTACGGGTTCGCTACATTGAGTTCCATTGGCTGGGCTCAGATTATCCAGGGTATTTTTAGGTAAATTAGGTAAACTCGCCATGTTATTTAATAAGAGAGCCCAAACGACATTAATAACAAAATAACCTACACAATGAAGATACGAAACATAGTGAATAAACGCCAGCATCAAAATGCTGTATATAACGACTATAATAAAGGGTGTTGATAACGCATTTTCAAGCCACCAAGGTGAGTGAATTTGTTTCAGTAACAACCAAATAATACTTGGTATTAATACCAGTATCAGCGTGATTATTAACGCTATGAAGTATCTTGCTTCCATCGTTGCACCCTTGTGGCAGAGTAACAGTATTTCTTTCTTTAGATCTTAGTTCAAAAATATATCCCCGTCAGTAATATCACCGTCAGTAAACAATATGAAAGTTTCACAGTGCGTTAGCAATGTCACTTTTATCATTACGAATTTGCTTTGCAAAGCAACCGAATTTTGTGCATTTTGCAAATCAAGCACTACTAACCCCCAATGAAACCCCGCTGTACTCTGCTTTTTTTCGTTTTTGTCATCTGGTCTACTTTATGCAACGTCAATAATTAAGGTGATTAGCAAGAGATTTATTATGACCAAGAAAAATCCACAAATAGCATTACTGCTCGATAGTAAAGATTACGGTGGTATCGAAACTCATGTTGCGAACCTTGCCAAAGGTCTTCATAAATCAGGTCATAGTGTACAAATTATATTACTGAAAAATTATGGCGATCATCCTGTCTTTGATTTTGATGATTTCCTGAGTTCAATCCTGATAAAATTAGATGGTAGCCTTATTGCACTTCTTGCCTTCTTAAAAAAATCTAACATCGATCTCGTGCACACCCATGGATATAAAGCCGGTATTATTGGCCGACTTACCTGTAGATTAGCCAACAAACCCGTTGTTTCGACTTTTCATTCAGGTGATAAAGGTAATATTAAAATGCAGTTATATGCTTGGATTGACCGTATGACGGCCCGCTCTTGCTCCTGTATTTGTGTATCAGAACAAATTAAAGAATCTGCTAATTTAAACGCAGAAGTGATTCAAAACTTTGTTGAGTTACCCACTAAGTCACCAAGTACACATTCCAGTCAATTACTTTCAAAATCCCCTTCAAAGTCAATTAAAACAATAGCGCAGGCAAGACAAGTCGCTTTTGTCGGTCGTTTAAGTTACGAAAAGGCTCCTGATGTATTTATTCGTCTAGCTAAACAATTACCTGAGTACGATTTTTCAATATACGGCAGTGGACCAATGTTAGAAGAGATCAGAGCTGTTGCAAGCAGTAACGTGGTATTTGAAGGTCAGGTAAAGTCGATGAATGGCCACTGGCCTAAGATAAGCCTGTTATGCATTACCAGTCGAGAAGAAGGCTTGCCACTTGTTGCCATTGAAGCGCTTGTAAGAGGCGTTCCTGTTATTAGCTTTGATATTGGCGGCATAGCATCAGTAGTAATTAATAAACTCAGTGGCTGGTTAATAACGCCATACAATGAAACAAACTTTATTGAGTCAATCAGACTGGGACAAAGGTTAACGATCGATCAACGAGAAAAAATGTCATCTTTTGCTTATTCACATATTAAAAATAATTTTTCCAGTAAAGCTGTCATCCCTCTGATTTTTAATGTTTACCGCAAGGCGTTAATAGGTGGCTCACATGCTTAATAGTCGCTATAAAAACCTACTAAACCAATCAGCACTTTATGGTCTGAGCATTTTTCTTATGAAAGGTATTTCTTTAGTAATGCTGCCTATTTATACCAGCTACTTAATGCCCGAAGACTATGGCAGATTGGAAGTGTTGGTAGTATTTTCTAATATTATTTCTATTATTTTAGGTTTTGGTTTAGTAGAAGCATTATATCGCTTTGTCGGTTTAGCCGAGGGTATTGAAAAAAAACAACGTCATGCCGCAGAATGTTTATTAGTCGCTGGCGTTATTGCCCTTATTTCCTATACGATTTTCCATTTCTATTCAAAAGAGTTACTGCCTTATCTACCGGGAGATATCACAGAAAACGAGCTTTATTTACTTGGCGTAGCGCTGTCAGTGGGTGGTTTAATTAATATTCCATTAGCCTGGTTACGAATTACTGAACGAGCTGGTTTGTTTTTCATTATTTCGATGTTGAAAGTAATACTGCAAGTTTCACTTACTTTTTACTGGCTGATTAATGGCTGGGGCATTAGCAGTATTTTAGCAGCAGGTGCTGTTTCTTCAATAATTGTTGCCATTATCCTATGTGTTATTCAATTAAAAGAAACCCAACTTAGTTTTTCCATTAAACATATAAAAAGCATCATTATTTACGCTGGACCCATTTTTATTGGCGGAGCGGCAACATTTACCTTATCAGGCATGGATAGGTGGTTACTTGCGGAGCATTTCGGTGCTATTCAAATTGCAGCCTATGCTATCGCGATCAAGTTTGCCCTAGTCCCTACTCTGCTTATTCAACCTTTTACTCTATGGTGGTTTCCAAAACGCTTTTCAGTGCTTAAAGAGCATGATGGTAAAAGTATTAATGCACACTTTGCGGTGGTTGGCTCCATCATTTCAGTGCTTATATGCGGGGGCTTAGGTTTATTAGGACCGTTACTCATACAAAAGTTAACACCGGTCGCTTACCATGGTGCTATTGCTATTTTACCTTGGTTATTACTTTGCACCTTATTAAAAATGTTATCCGACCTCTTAAACCTCGGCTGTTTCGTTGAAAAAAGTTCAAAAGTACAAATGAATATTAATTTAGTGGCCAGTGCTATCGGAGGGTTGTTGTTGATACTATTGGTACCGCTATTCCGGATTGAAGGAGCACTAATCGCGCTTATTGCTGCCGGTATTACACGACTGGTGCTTTTTTATTATTTCAGTCAAAAAAAGGTCTACCTGCCATACAAATTTGCTTATTTGTACCCAGCGATTAGTGCTGCTGTTGTCGCCACATGGTTTGGGCAAGTGAGCTAAGCATGACTTATTCGCCACTAACTATGACGATAACTATGACCAGCATGGTGCTGGTATTATTATTAACGTCAGTAGCGTTATATCTTTTTCCTCACCCCTTAATTCTCATTGTTATAGGATTACTTCCCTTTGCCCTCTGGGGAATGGTCAACTTTTCATTTTATATTGTATTATCGTTTGTTGTTTTTTCTTTTTTTCGTATTCATGAAGTTTTTCCATTGTTAGAGCCGTTAAAGTTACCCTTGTTATTGGCCTTAGCCGCAATATTTATTATTTTTTTACGGGCGACAATCAGTAAAAACCTTAACCCTTACTGGTGCCCACAATTTACTTTTTTAATGCTTTTTTTTGTACTGGTCACCATTGCTATACCTTTCTCTAGCAATGTTGCTGTGGCAATTAAGTCTTGGTCAGGGACTTATAGCAAAATTATCTTAATGACCTTTGTAATTGCGTGGATGATGCGTAAAGAAAGTCACTTTATTACCGCAAGTCGCGTATTTCTATTTGCTGGGGCTTGTGTTGGTTTGGTTGCTTTGTATAACAAGTTTAATAGTATTGGTTTAGTAGAAGGCACTCGGGTCACGATTGGTCGAAACATAGGATCTTTACTAGGCGATCCAAATGATTTAGCACTGGTACTTTTGTACCCAATGGCCTTTGCGATAGCGACTTTTTTAGAAAAGTCTCTATCTAAATTTGAACGGTTTTTTAGTTTTACTACATTTTGTATTTTACTTTATGCCCTATTGGCTACGCAAAGCCGTGGTGGTTTATTAGGTTTTTTAGCCGTAGTTAGTCTATTTGCCTATAACCGCATTCGCTCCAAAGTTTTATTATTTTCAGGTGGCGCAATTTCAGTGATGATTTTATTTATCGTTGCAGGCATCAGTGATCGATCGTCAGGCGGAGCAGCAGAAGCCGGTATAGATGAGTCCGCTATGGGTCGTCTATACGCATGGGAAGCAGCATGGAATATGGCACTAGACAATCCCATATTAGGCGTAGGCATAAGTAATTTTTATTACAATTATTTCTACTATAGCCCTCACTGGGATGGATTAAATCATGCTGTGCATTCAACGTGGTTTGGTGTCTTGGCAGAATCAGGTTTTGTTGGTCTGATATTATTCGTCTCTTTAATTGTCAGCACATTGCTAATGTCTTTAAAAATGTTGAAAACAGTCAACGATGACCGTCATACCCCAGGCATACGTGTCGCACTTAATGCAGCCCCAGCTGGCATTATAGGTTTTATTGTTTCAGGCACATTCCTAACACAAGGTTTTATCTGGCCAATTTATTTACAAGTCGCTTTGGTTATCGCGTTAAACCGATATTTAAATTCAAAAAAAGAAGACAGTGTTAACTCAAAAACAACTCAAATAAAAACGCCAATAGGACCAAAAAAACACAATAAAATAAACGTAACCTGTAGCCTCACTGATAATAAGTAGGAGTACTTAATATGTCTGATTATAAAACACAAGATACAAATTCTAAAACGAGGGTTTTATATGTCCACTATGGAGATGACTGGATCAGAGGCAGTGAAATTGTTTTATTAGACTTACTCAAATCAGCTAAGGAAAATAATTACTCGCCACTGCTTTGGTGTAACAGTAATGTTTTAGCTGAAAAAGCAACGAGATTGGGCGTTGAAGTTATTAAAGATACTTTTGTTTGTTTGGGTTACTGGACTTTACCTCGTTGGAATTTTTTCCAATTTTTCAAATTAGTGCGTAGAGCGTACAAAATAGTTAATACCTATAATATTTCACTTGTGCACTGTAACAATGGCGCCCCCTGCCAATGGATGGTTCCTATCTGTAAATTCAGCGGTATTCCGTTGTTATTACACTTACATGCACGTTATATGTTTAGAGACAGGCTAACTTTATTGTTTCACGCTGCTGATACCATCATAGGGGTCAGTCAATCTGTCATTAAAATTTTTAAAAAAAATGAATTCAATTATCATAGTGTCGATGTTATCTATAATGGAATAGATCCAAATCGAGTAGCCTGCTGCACACCTCGAGATATTAGAGCAGAACTATCAGCGAAAAGAACTGATTTTGTCATTTTATATATTGGCTCCTTAATCCCTAGAAAATCAGTAGAACAATTACTGTATGCAGTAGATAAGTTAAAGCAAAACTATCAAATAAAACTTGCTATTGTAGGTTCGGGCAGTGAAGAAACTAAGTTAAACAATTTGGTTAATCAGCTAAATTTACATGATAAAGTTAATTTTTTTTCACCTAGCGATAACGTAGCTGAAATATATTCAAGTAATGCCGATTGTTTCATTTCCGTGCCTACCGAGGAAGTTTTTGGACTTACGTTAGCGGAAGCAAGTATTGCTAAACTTCCCATCATCACCAGCAATATTACTGGTATTGATGAAATTTATACCCATCATAAAAATGCATTATTGGTTACTCCGAATAACACTGATGAACTTGTTGGTGCAATTAAGTTTTTAATTGAAAATCCACAGTTAAGAAACCAATTAGCTGAAAATGCACAAAAACACATTATAAAAACATTTTCTGTAAATCAGCAATTTAATGCTTTCAATAATGTTTATCAAACTTTATTCGCCGGTAAAACCAAGCAACGTTTTATAAAAACATTACTCTTACACCTTAAAATAATATGCGCAGCTTTTATAAATAAAGTCATACGCAAAATATTAAATAATGCCTTAGCCAAAACCTTTGTTAATACCTTAACTAATACCTTAAAAAAGGGCTGTAAGCGTGTGTTATTGAGATTTTCATGGGGGAAAAATCATGATTAATCGTGTATTAATTTATGATCCAGTGCCTTTTAAGGGCGGCTCTAAGAAAGTCATGAAAACAATTATTGCTGAATTACCCAAAAATATTGATGTCTGGGTCATTTCAAATGACACCGACTCTTGGTGTGACAGTGGCGACGACTGTGATCACAGGAGTATTCACTTTGTGCCGTTGTTTTCCCCTCGTTTCCTGCAGAACAAAACAATGGGAATACTCTACTTTATCAAACACTTTATTTATTTGTTTTCGTTGATAGTTACCTTGATTAAACTGAAGCGATTTTCAAAAATAATTGGTTTTTCCGGACCTAATGTCGATTTTTCTCTCTACCTACTTACAGAGTTAATTAACATAGACATTATTCAACTTATTCAAGGTGATATTGCTCACTCTAAAGTATCAGGTTTCGGTTTAGCGAGAGCAAAAAAGGTATTTTACTTACCCTCTACCCATGCCTCCATTTTACATGCATTAAAATCCTACTATCGAAATAAGTGCGGTAATAATGATTTTCAAAGTGATTTTGAGTACATGGAGAACAGCAAATATTTTCCTTTTGTTAATGGTATCAACTGCTCAAACATAAAAGCCAAAGAAACAGGTATTAAGAACAGAGATAACAATATAGAGAAAGTTGGCTTTTTATGGGCGGCCTCTTTATTGAAATGGAAACGTGTCGAAATTTTTATTGCTGCAATGGCAAATTTAAATGATAGCGCTAAAGGCGTAGATAAATATTTTGCTAATGTTTGTTACATCGAACCACAGACCGACGCCTATGTAGATATAAATAGCTTTGATCAGGTTAAAAACATTCACTGGTATGCAGATCCTGACAATTTAAACGATATTAGAGCAAACTCCTCGGTATTTATATCTACTTCAGAAGATGAACCCTTTGGCCTCTCAATTTTAGAGTCAATGGCCGCAGGACTAGCCATCGTTATTCCTGCTGATAACGCTTATTGGGATCAACACTTAACCGACGGTTTTGATTGTGTTAAGTATGTTCCAAATAATATAGAAAGTTTAGTTCATGCTTTAACAAGCCTATTAGAAGATCCTACTTTTTTGCTACAAATATCTCAACAAGGCAAGGATTCTGCACAACAATATTGCCATCTACAATGCTATTCTCAGATCCTAAAATGTATTCCTAATTAGCAATAAATTATTTTGCAAAATGCAAAGTCATTAAAAACACCATACTGATTTCAACGTATATCATTGATTTAATAATGAAAGTTTTATGGCGCAATAACTGCATTGTAACTAGTAACAATCAACAATCAACGAGCAATGAAAATAAACTAACAATGTAAAGAGGTACTTGTTATGTGTGGAATTATTGGAGCAGTAGCAGATTCAGCAATAAACCCGGTATTGGAAGGGTTAGGCAAACTGGAGTATCGTGGTTATGACTCTTCAGGTATTTCAATACTATCTAACGACGAAATTCAAACGATAAAAGCCGAAGGGAAACTGAATAACTTAAAAAAAAGGTTATCAATGGTACCTCTTGAGGGTGACTGTTGCATAGGACATACACGCTGGGCTACTCATGGCAGAGCCAATGTAACTAACGCTCACCCTCATCAATGTGGCCAAGTATCCGTGGTACACAATGGTATTATCGAAAACTACTTACAGCTAAAGCAACAATTAATTCAGTGGGGCCATCACTTTCATAGCTCAACAGATAGTGAAGTGGTTCCTCATTTGATAAACCATTATCTTTCGCACGAAATGACGCAAGAAGAGGCCATTTACAAAACTATCTTACAATTAAAAGGCAGCTATGCCCTTGGCATATTAATTAATGGTAGTAGCAATAACCTCTATGCCATTAAGCAAGGTAGTCCTTTAGTAATATCAGAAGGTAATGATGGAGCTTATATCGCTTCAGATGCAATGGCGTTAGGCTCGGATAGTAGCAAAATTTATTACCCTAAAGATAACGAATTGATAAAGCTAAATACTGCCGAAGTAAAGTTATGTAGTGGCTCACTCAATAAGAAAATTCATTACATTAATAACAATCAATGCGAAAAAGTAATATCAAAAGAAAACTATAGTACTTTCATGGAAAAAGAAATCTTCGAGCAAGTTGATCTTCTTAAAGCCCTGTCGGTTAAAAATGACATCAGCGAATATGCAGCGATAAACTTTAGTAAATTAAATAAGATTACCATCATAGCCTGCGGCACATCGTATTACGCGGCCTCAGTAGCAAAACATTGGTTTGAAAAGTACGCCAATATTATAGTTGAAATAGATATAGCCTCGGAATATCGTTATCGTTCACCTATTATTATTGATAATGAATTAGTAATTTTTGTCTCACAATCAGGCGAAACTGCAGATACCTTAGCAGCCTTACGTTATGCAAAAAGTAAAAAATCCCAAACACTCGCCCTAGTTAACGTAGCCAATAGTACCATAGCGCGAGAAGCAAACTACACCTTTGAAATTTATGCCGGAGCTGAAATTGGTGTTGCTTCGACTAAAGCATTTACCTGTCAATTAGCAATATTTTATAAAATGGCTATTGAAGCGGCAAAACAAAGATCTTTTATCAATGATACTGAGTTAAAACAGTTAACACACAATTTTGTTCAATTGCCTTATATCATGGAGAAAGTTTTACAGCGTTGTACTGAGTTGCAAAAAATGGCGGAAAAATTATCTACTTATTCAAATGTTATTTTTCTTGGTCGTGGTGCACTAACAGCTATCGCACAAGAAGGTGCATTAAAATTGAAAGAAGTTAGCTACATTCACGCTGAAGCTTATGCCGCGGGTGAGTTAAAACATGGCCCAATCGCTTTACTTGATGAACACATGCCGGTACTGGTCATTGCGCCTAAAAATGATCTAACAGATAAGTTAGTTTCAAATATTCAAGAAGTACAAGCAAGAAATGCCCCGCTCTTTATTATTGGCGATAGTAGCATTAAGCAACAAATTAACTTACAGGAAGATGAATTTTTTGAATTGCCAGAAATACCAGAATCAATTCTGCCGATTATCAGTGTTATCCCAATGCAATTACTGGCTTTATATACGGCTCAACTATTAGGAAAGAATGTTGACCAACCCAGAAATTTAGCTAAATCGGTGACAGTAGAATGATTACCTTTAATGTACATCACGCAAAGCAGTGGGCTAAAACAAGTGATAGTTTTTTAGCTCAGTTAATTAAAAAACTATGGTTTAAAGTTAAATGTATGGAGATGCCCAATATCCCTGTGTTATTTAAACTACTTTATTTAGTTCATGTGGTGATAAAACAGACTATTTCTGATGTACTGCGCATACTTTATTATACACCTTTGCTTAAATCTAGACTTAAAAACAATCCTAGACAGCTGTATTTATATGGTGGTTTGCCTGTCGTAATAGGCAGTTTAGATATCATAATGGGAGATAATGTCAGATTAGCAGCAATGACAACCATCAGTGGCCGAGCTGTTGGAAATAACATTGCTCAGTTAATTATTGGTGATAATGTTGGTATTGGTTGGCGTACGTCAATATCAGTCGGTAATACTATTATCCTTGGTAATAATGTTCGCATTGCTGGTGATTGCTATTTAGCAGGTTATCCCGGGCACCCTATTAGTGCCAAGTTACGTGCTTTAGGTATGCCAGATGAGGAGTCACAAGTTGGTGATATTATTTTAGACGACGACGTTTGGCTAGCTACAGGGGTCAAAGTAATGCCAGGGGTAACTATTGGTCGTGGCACAATAGTAGCCGCAGGAAGCGTTGTTACGAAGGACTTACCTAGCTTTGTACTCGCTGGTGGAGTACCTGCAAGGGTTATAAGGTCAATCGAGGAGGAAAGTCATGATTAACTCAAAACCTTCTACATTTTCAATAACTTCAGACTGTTCAGTGCCGGCAAGTAAAGATAGACCGCTCATTGTTTTTGGCGAAGATTGGGGAGCGCATCCCAGCTCCACTCAGCATATCGTGAACGTTCTAAGTCAAACCAGATCTGTTATTTGGCTTAATTCAATTGGCTTAAGAAAACCAAAGTTAACACGACATGACTTGGGAAGACTTTTTAACAAAGTTAAATCTTTCATTATTAGTCAACACACTAATAATGAAAGAGCCAATACCGTTAACCACAAAGCTATAGAAGTCAATAATACTCAGAGTAAATTCCCTTTTATCATTATAAACCCGCTAGTTATCCCCTGTGCGGATAGCTGGTTTTCTTTAAAGTTGAGTAAAATTATTTTAAGGTGGCAACTTCAGCTAGCCTGTAAAAAATTAGCGGTACATGATCCCATTATTTGGTCATCTTTGCCTACATCGGTTGATTATTTAGAACTCTTTGACAAAGCCCCATGCGTATATTACTGCGGAGATGACTTTAATAGTCTTGCCGGTGTTGATCACCAATTTGTATCTCAAAAGGAAGATCTGTTAGTTGAAAAATCTCGCTATATCTTTACCGCCAGTGAAAAAATGTTAGATAGATTCCCTCGAGATAAAGCAGTAAATATTCCTCATGGTGTCAATTTTTCACTATTTAGTAAGCAGGTAAACAAAGTACCTCGTGATTTACCACAAGGTAAACCTATTGCGGGTTTTTACGGCAGTATTTCAGCTTGGTTAGATCAGGATCTGTTGGTGAAAACAATAAGAGCATTACCTCATTGGAATTTTGTTTTTATTGGTAAAGTTGATTGCAATGTAGAGAAACTGCAACACTTTCCTAATGTTTATTTCTTAGGGATCAAGCTGCACAATGATTTGCCTAAGTATATACAAAATTGGAATGTGGCTATGCTACCTTTTGTGAATAATAAGCAAATACAAATGTGTAACCCGCTCAAGTTGAGAGAATATCTCGCGAGTGGCACACCGATAGTTACCACTGATTTTAATGCATTAAACGGCTATCGTAAATACCTGCAAATTGCTAGTGAAGTCAACTCCTTTCATCAAGCAATACTATTAGCTAATGCTGAAGTAACACCTATTGTTAACTTTGATAAACTGAAAAAAATGAGTGATTTAATCGCCATTACTAAAATTAAAACGACCAGAAGTTCATCTGTAATGAATGAATCATGGGAAAATAGAGCAATGCACGTTCAGCGCTACTTAGCAAAATGTTGCTGATGTGGTAACAAAGACCAAAGCGCACTGACAAAAATTTTATTGTTATTGTTAACGGTTTTTCTTTATCAATAAATAATTATCATAGTAATTAATTACTGTCATTCCTCTACATAAACGTTTATTTATGTAGAGCGTTAATCAATCTAAAGTAAATAATAACTCATGTTTAACCCATGAGTTATTATCGTAGTAATTGATATCAGAAAACTTCCATAATATCTTTGACATGCGATATTGGTATCAATTTCACACCAGGACTTTCTAATCGTTTATGGTAATTTCTCTTGGGTAATATAATGACTTTAAAGTCATTACGAATAGCCTCTTTTACTCTTTCTTCCCCAGAGGGAACCGGACGTATGGAACCGTCTAAGCCTATCTCACCAAAAGCGATAGTGTTTACCGAAAATTTATGTTCTCTTGATGATGAAATCATCGCTAGGATTAAAGGCAGATCAGAGCCAACATCTTTAGTTAAGTTGACACCTGCAACCACATTCACGTAAATATCATTGCCACCAATATTCTCTCCCATACGGCTTCTCAATACTGCTAAAAGCATTTGCATACGCTTATAGTCAAAGCCTACTCCACCTCTAATCGGCATCTCGCCTTGTGACTCTGTTACCAGAGATTGAATATTGATTAAAAGTGTCCTGCCAGTATCGTTTGATGCATAAGCCATATTTCCGCTTGATTCAATGCCATCTTTATCTAAAAAGATAGCTGACGGATTTACAACGTCTTGCATCCCCTTGGCTGTCATGGCAAAAGTAGCTATTTCTGTGGTGTCGCCAAATCGATTTTTAGACGTTCTTAGTGTTCTGTATTTACTATCAGCTTCGGTTTCGATTTTGCACATACAATCGCCAATATGTTCGAGTACCCTTGGCCCCGCCATATCGCCCGATTTTGATACATGGCACACTAATATAACGGTGACTCCATGCTCTTTAGCTAGCCTATTTAACATGGCAGCGGATTCTTTAACTTGAGTGACTCCGCCAGGGGAATTTGGCAGTGAACTGACAAATGCAGTTTGGATAGAATCAACAATTAGAAATTTATAATCGTCAGTCACTATTACACTACTGATAAGCTCAACGTCACCTGAATTCATTATATCTATTTTTGCAATATCTGCTTGTAGCCTCAGACCTCTATCTCGTACTTGGCCTTTTGACTCTTCACCAGATGTATATAAAGCCTTGCCAATTTGACTTAAATGAGCACATGTTTTTAACAACAATGTACTTTTGCCGGCACCAGGATCACCCGCAACAAGAATAACTGAACCCTCAACTATGCCTCCTCCTAAAACACGATTGAATTCTGAGCTACCCGTGTCAAAGCGAGTTAAGTCCATATCAGACACATCACTCAATTTATCTACTTTTGCATCACCCTTAGAATAGCCTTTGTGAGCTTGTTTACTTGGCGTGTGCTGCGTTATAACCTTTGATTCTTTAAACTCAGTGATGCAATTCCAATTCTTACAACTTGAACATTGGCCTAACCATCGTGGATGATTTTCACCGCATTCACTACAAACGTAATTTGTTAAATTTTTTGCCATAATATTAAAATTATTCTTAATGATTTATTTGTGGGCTATTTTATAGCACTAGGTTATTCAGCTAATTGGCTAATCAATATAATGTGCTTTGCTTTGTGGGCGACAATTTTTTAGTTTACGAACTTGCCAGCTTTCATTAGACAGCTAGTAAATCATAAAAATACACATCCTCAAATTTAGCAGTTGAGTTATCACCTGTGTGAGTGTGCCTTTTTTTAGGATTGTAGAACATTTCTATAGAATTAAATATCTCTGCTTGCACATTATCTGAGTCACACTATTCAAACTATATCACTCGGTGCTATCACATAGGCCTAGATGTATCCAAAAGCTGCCATAATAGTCCGATATGTAGGGACCAGAAATTATCACCTTGAGTAATTGGTGCAAGTTTATTATCACTAAAATATTAACGGTAAAATAGTAACAGTAATATTACCAACTGAGTTTTTTTCGATACAGTGTTGATGGACTTACCTCAAGTAATGCCGCCGCTTGCGGAATATTTCCTTGGCAATGATTTATCGCATTTTCAATAGCATTTTTCTCTGTCAACCATAATGGTATTATCTCGATACTGTTATTGGCTGATATCGTTTCTGACGGGTTTTTAACGGTTATTTCTGAGATGACATCAGACTGGATTACATGGTTTGTAACTGGCAATATATTAGCTGATAAACCAACCGTACTAGATAAAGCCTTGATGATCATCTCACTGGTTAACTTATCGCCAGTATTTAATATCACCATGCCGTGAATAATGTTTTCTAGTTGTCTAATATTACCTGGCCAATCGTACTGGCAAATAATTTGCAGACAGCCCTTTGAAAATCTGATAAATGATTTATTTTCAATTTTACTGTATTTTTTCAAAAAATATCGAGCTATTAAAACAATATCGCCACCGCGATCTCTTAACGGTGGTAAACTAAAAGTAATAACGTTTAGGCGGTAATAAAGGTCTTCTCGAAAATCACCATCTAATACCGCTTGTCTTATTGAATTTGAAGACGCTGAAATAAGTTGCGCATGAAATTTTTGTAACTTATTTGTGCCAAGTGGCGTAAATTCACGCTCTTGCACTACCCGCAACAGCTTAGCTTGTAGCGTTTTTGATAAGGTCGTTATTTCATCTAAAAACAGCATCCCAGATTTAGCTGCGGAAAATAAGCCCTCTTGTGAGGCGATAGCACCGGTAAAAGCACCTTTCGTATGGCCAAATAGTTGAGACTCCATTAAGTTTTCAGTAAAGTTAGCACAGTTAACCGCAATAAAAGGTTGGTCTTGCTGATAACTTTCTTTATGACATGCTTTAGCCACTAACTCCTTACCTGTTCCCGTTTCACCCGTGATAAAAATAGGAGCATTTGTTGTCGCTGCATGACGAATACTAACAAAGAGTTCTTTCATCGCTTCATCGGCCGCTACAATACCATGAAAATTTATAGGCTCATTGATAAAGTCTTTTTCTGCTATTTCCGTACTTTTCAATGGTGTATTATCTAACGCTTTTGCAACAATAAATTTTAACTCTTTATTGTTCCAAGGTTTGCAAATAAAGCGGTCAACCGTACCTGAATTAAATGCCTTGGATATTTTGTCGAAATCTTGATGAGCAGACAAAATAATTCGTTGAGATTGAGGCCATAACGCTTTAATTTTATTTAGAAAAGCACAACCTTCTATTTCTGGCATTTGTTGATCAGAGATGACAATTTCTGGTTGGTTGTGCTGGCAAAACTCTAACGCCGCAAGAGCAGAACTAAAGCTTTGAATATTGATCTTTAGTCCACGAAAAACTCTTTCCAAGGCACTAAGAATCTCGGGTTCATCATCAACTAAAACTAGCAGTGGTAAAAAGGTATCTTGAGCTTCGTTGGGTATATTCATGTTTATGACTTATCTAGGTGCTTGTTATAGTTAAGCCTAGAACATTTTTCGCATTTTGCTACAAATTATTTGCAATATAAGAATGAAAATAATGTTTACCTTAAACAACACTTCTTATATTTCTTGCCGCTGCCACACGGACAAGGATCATTTCGGCCAGCCGCAGGTAATGAACTAACGGGCACACTGTTTTCTAAAATTGTATTTTCGTCGTACAGGATATTCGCCAATAAACCGCCTTGCCCCATTAACGAATCAAAGCCTTCAAAGTCTCCAAGATCTTCATTTGACATATTATTGTCGAATTCTTTATTTCCATCTTCTGGGTCAGAATCCTCATCAGCCCAAGCACTTAAGGTGGTAACAACATTAAATTCGGTTTGAATCATGCCCGATTCAATCAACTTAGGCGCATCAGCCTTATGCCATGCTTTTACTTCACATTGTTTAAATCGTTCTTCATCAAACAAGCCTTTACCACCTAGATCGTTGTCGCCTAACTCATTGTCACATAAATTAATAAACTGAGATTTAAAATTATCAAGTTGATATTCAATACAAGAATCGGCTAATGCGCTAAGTAAAAAACTATTGGTTGAACTCGGTATAGCCGAAAATACAGCTATCCATCGAGTGACATGTGCACGTATGACGAATTCATCAATAATACCCGCTTCGTACTGAGCAAATACCGCTTCAATAGCAGAGGCTTTGCAATACATCGCTTGATGACCATCAACAATAAAATTACACAATGCTTGGGTATTACCATCGACCACATTATAAAATAAGGTCGGCGTTAATTCAGTAAGCGCATCGCCAAACACAGCTTCAAGCGGAGATAAAAACGTATCGCTACGTGCAAATAACTGTAAACATTTTTCTAACGCTGGCGAATATTTTAATTCCGCTAATAATAACGTACCAAAAAATAAAATGGCCTGCTGGTCGTCGGTTAACGAGGCATCATCTGCGATAAATTGATCTATCAGCCGTTCTAATTCAGGATAAAATTCCAACCAGTTTTCTTTAACAACCTCGAGACCTGTAATAGGTAATTCGTTGTCTTGTGCATCACCTATTGCCAATAAAGCTTGTTGTAAATTCATGTGAATTCCGTGATAAATATTAAATTATGAGTGCATATGCCGCATATTATATACCCGTTACCATTCAAAGTGCAGGATTTCAGTGGGAATTAAATGTCTTTAGGCAAGGCGAATAATTAAAGCATAGTCACTCTATGGTTTGATTATTCTCCTTCCCGTTACCATTGACAGCATCAAATTCAAAACTAAAAAAACCGCGACTCGTTAACGTTGCGGTTTTCTTAATATAGTGGTCAGAATGGGCACTCTTTCCTACTTTTTGTTTAAGGCGATGTATCGATCTATTTCAGCTTCAACCATAGCCAATGGCAATGCGCCATTATTTAATAAAGCATCATGAAATTCACGTAAATCAAATTGCTTCCCTAATGATTTTTCTGCCTTTTTTCTTAACTGCCAAATGTGTAATTCACCCAATTTATATGAAAGTGCCTGACCAGGCCATGATATATAACGGTCTACTTCAGCTCTAACATTCGCTGGTGATAATGAGGTATTACTTGATAAGAAGTCTATTCCTTGTTGTCGACTCCATTTCATTGCATGTATTCCTGTATCAATAACTAATCGACAAGCGCGCCACATTTCATAACTTAATCTGCCAAAATTATCATAGGGTGTATCATATAAGCCCATTTCTACACCTAACTTCTCAGAATATAATCCCCAACCTTCTCCATAGGCACTAAAATACAGACCTAAACGGAATTTAGGCACATTTTTCAATTCACTTGATATAGCCGATTGGTGATGATGTCCAGGTACTGATTCATGTAATGTCAACGCGGTAAGTTCATACAATGGTCGTTGATCTAATTGATAGGTATTGAGCCAATATGCCCCACCACGTGTGCCACCAACAACGGCTGAATTATAGGAAGCGGTCGTATAATTAGGCGCTATTTCTTTTGGCACAGCAACAACACCATAAGGCAGACGAGGTAAGGTTTTAAAATATTCAGGCATAATATAGTCAATGCGTTTAGCAATATACGATGCTTCTTTTAGTAAATCTTTTGGTGTTTTTGCGTAAAATTGAGCATCTGTTCGCAGGAATTCGGTAAATTGTTCAAATGTCCCTTCAAACTTTGTCTCTTTTATTATTTCAAGCATTTCTGCTCGGATGCGTTTTACTTCACTCAGTCCCGTTTGGTGTATTTCTTTAGCCGTGATATTCGGTAAGGTGGTATATTTTTTAATTTGAGACGCATAATAAGCTTTACCGTTATTCATTTGCTCTGCGCCAAGCGTTATTGTAGCTGCCTGTAAATATTCTCCGCCGAAAAACTCGGCAAAGGTTCTAAAAGCAGGTATGGCAGATTGTGATATGGCTTGCTTGGCAGATTCTTTAAGTTTTTTTTGCTCTTTGTCTGATATTTTGGTGCTCATTTTCACAAAAGGTTTGTAAAGACTACTATCCGTTGGCTTTTCATATATCTGTGCTTGTACCGTAGGAAGAATACCTTCAACAACAATTTTTGGCAGGGTAAAATTGGACTTAATACCTTCACGCATGTTGGTTATGTTTTCATTAAAAAAGCGTGGTATCTCGTTAATTCTTGCGATGTAATCTTTGTAATCTTTCGCGGTATTCATCGGCAAACCATTACTCATACTTAAAACTTGTAGAAAAAAACTATAAAAAGTATTGAGTGGAATACGCGATAAATTAAGTTGGTAACTTTCTATAGAGCCTTCAATCACCCACTTAAATACTTGATGATTTATTCGGTTGGCGTCAGACAATTGCGAAGGGTCAATATTTACTAATTGACTCAATAATTTTGTCTCCGCGGCAAGGCGCCTATCATTATCAATTTGTGATACTCGGTTGAGTAAATGGTTATATTGGGTGATACCTTCAGATGTTGCTGATAAAGGACTTTCTTTCATCGAATAATCCCAATGCTGTGCAATCAGCTGTTCTAACTTCTTATCCGCGTTTAGTGCTACTTTATCGTCAGCCATAAGGGGTGGCACAAAAATAAGTGTCGATAAAACAAGACACAAGCCTCGGATGTTTTTTAACATTTTATTTTTCTTTTTTATCATTATTCATTCTCGATCAGTATTTTTCGGTAGAGCAACGTTAGATAGCGTAAATCTTATAACGAATTTATCAAAAATTGAACTGAACTCGCGGCTTTATTCGGAAAATAACTAAAGGAGAAGGTTTAAAGTTTGTTTTAATTTTTGTTTAAAATGTTGGTGGACTTATCCGCTATTTTGCTATTATGGCTGCTTTCATACCAATTGAATTAAATAAGTGATCAATTATAAGTGAGGATAAATTTTTAATGGCAAGGCGCTTGATTGAGCAATAGCAGGCTATTGGGATTGAAAGCAACGCTGACATTGAATATTTAGACCGCCTTAGAATGATCGTTTGTTTATTTTAGTTGGTATTAGTTCCCTATAAGGCAGCAGCACTGCGTGGAAGTTTTTCAACTTAGAGATTATCAACAAGAAGCTGTTTCTGCGGTGCTCAAACACTTTAGAAAAACCAACGAATCTGCGGTGATTGTTTTACCGACAGGCTCAGGAAAAAGTCTGGTAATTGCCGAGCTTGCTCGCTTGGCAAAGAGAAAAATACTAGTACTCACCCATGTGAAAGAATTGGTCGAGCAAAATCATCAAAAATATGAAAGCTATGGTATTACCGCCGGTATTTATTCTGCCGGATTAAAACTGAAAGAAACTCAACACCAAGTCACGTTTGCCAGCATACAATCCGCAGCCCGCAATCTAGATGACTTTAGTGAGCCCTACTCTTTAATTATTATTGACGAATGCCATAGAGTTAACTTAGCTAGCCCTGAGCTGTCTAAAGAAACGTCTAATGAACAACCTAAGAGTAAAGGTAAAGTCGGACCTGAAGAGCAATCATCAGAAAAAGTAAGCAAGCTGTCCAATAGTAATCAGTATCAACAAATCATTGAAAAATTGATGCAAGTTAATCCCGAGGTAAAATTATTGGGCTTAACCGCCACACCTTATCGTTTAGGTATGGGCTGGATTTATAAAAAGCATTATCGCGGTTTCATGCGAAGTGAAGAAAAGCGACCTTTTGAGCATTGTATTTATGAACTACCCATTCGTTACTTAATTAAACGCCAGTATTTAACTGAACCCAATTTAGTCGATGCTACTATAGAGCACTATGATTTTAGTAGCCTGCGGGCAAACGCCTCTGGCGAATATAATCCTACGGATATGAATCATCTATTAAACAAAAATCCCCGGGTGACTCAAAGCATTATTGAGCAGGTCATTGAGTTAGGCGATAAACGTCAAGGTATTATGGTTTTTGCCGCGACAGTTGAACATGCAAAGGAAGTCTTTAGCTATTTACCCGCCAAATTGAGTGCGTTAATTACCGGCGCGACCGATAACACTGAACGCGATAAGTTAATTAAGGCATTCAAGCGTAAAGAAATTAAATACCTGGTTAATGTTTCAGTATTAACCACTGGCTTTGATGCTCCCCATGTCGATATGATTGCAATATTACGCCCAACACAATCAGTGAGTCTCTATCAGCAAATCATCGGCCGTGGTCTGCGTTTGAGTGATAACAAAAAAGACTGCTTGGTGATTGACTATACCGGTAATGATTTTGACCTCTATCAGCCCGAAATCGGAGAGAAAAAGCCGAATAGTAAAAGTCAGCCGGTGCAAGTTGTTTGCCCAAGTTGTGAATTTCCCAATGTATTTTGGGGTATTTGTGATGATGACGGTTATTTAGTGGAACACTACGGCCGACGATGCCAAGGCCTCGTCGATACTGGCAGTGAAGAACAAGCATATCTAGTAGAAAGCCAGAATCAATGTGACTACCGTTTTGTATTTAAAGAATGTCCACATTGTGGTGGTGAAAATGACATAGCGGCTCGTAACTGTTTACAATGCCTTGAAGTATTGGTTGACCCTGATGATATGTTAAAAAAGGCACTGAAACTTAAAGATTCAAAAATTATTCGCTGCGCAGGTCTTAATTTAACCACAGTTAATGGCAAGGTCAGTCATAAACTCAGTGATAAGGGAGCTGATAAGTTAAAAATCACTTACCATGATGAGGAAGGCACTGAGCTTAATGAAACTTTTGATTTTGCTAAGCCAAATCAAGTAAAAGCGTTCAATGATATCTTTTCTAAACGCCTTAGCGCTAAAATCAGTGTGCAACTGGGCTCTACTGGCTCGTTTGAAGTGACTAATATTGAACAAGCCTTAAAGCTAGCGAACCTATTGCCTTGTCCTGATTTTGTCATTGCCAGAAAACAAAAATACTACTGGCGTATTAAAGACAGACTTTTTGACTATCAAGGTAAATACCGAAAAGCCAATGAGCTTAAATAAACTCAAAACGTTACTCTTTCGATGAATGAACTTTTTTTCAAATGTGTCGGGAATAATAGGACGCGTATGTGCTCTGGGTTTGAGATTTCCAAGCATAATAAAGATTGATCTTTTTCTATTCACTTTTACCACATTATAGTCTTAATAACCTGAATTAAGTCATACTTTAATCGATAATGATCTACTCAGCGGGCTATGAGAGCGTAACGAGTCTTGCTCCGCTGAAGTAGCTTGTTATATGGTTTGCTATTTGGGCCGGAGAGTTTCAATAATTTGTGCATCCACCCAGTAGATATTTACCTCTTCGTTTCCGCGTTTTGTCCGCTTATCAAAGAATAGAAATTGTCCATCGGGTGACAAACTTGGATTTTTTTCGGAATGAGCAGTATTTATCTTGTCGCCCATATTAATGGCAGGCCCCCATGAGCCATCAGCCGCGCGATAACTGATATAAATATCAGATCTGCCCTGTCCATCTTCTCTGACGCTATCAAAGATAATAAAGCTTTCATCCGGCGCAATATAAGGGTGGGCATTGTATCTGCCGATGCCAAACTGAGGACCCAATGATTTAGGCTCTTCATATTTGCCGTCTACTAAGCGGGAATAACGCAAAGGAATATCCATCTTTTGACTATAGGTATCAAAGTAATACGTGCCGTTTGAAGACGCCGATAGCCTCATAATCTCTATATTTTCGAAGAGATCACCGAGGCCTTTTACCTCTGACCAACCATCGCTTGTGCGTTCTACATATGCATTTTTTAAATAGATGGTGTTACCATCGGGTGAGATCGATGGTTCGCTCACAGCCGTCGCGACAACAGACTGCTGCCATTGATTATTTTTATATTCAATGACAATCAACCCACTCGTAGAAGTTTCTCCTTTAAATGCTCCAATTTTTACTATTCCTGAATATTTCTCAGCATTTCTGACGAAATAAAAGGTATTCATATCCGCCCCGAACATGCCCTCAACTTCAACAAATCCTTCTGTATTAACAATACCGGGTGCAAAAATTTCAGGTGTTGAGCCGGGTGGCGTTTGACCGAGATAGGGACCACCTGGAATGGATATGTCATCTTGACTATAACTAGTGCTGCTCATCACTAGAACAGAAAACAGTAGAGCAATTGCAGTGCTAACACGCTTCATAATTTATTCCTTATTTTGAAATCAACAAGTTATTCAACTTCCATATTGAAGTCGCTTTCTATTGATATAATGCTTAAATGTGATTGAACCACAGGCCAGTTTAAACAAGTCGAGCTTAAAACACCTGACGTCATTATGAATTTTAACTGATTTTTTTCTGACGACGATAATCAACTTATTGGATGCATATAACGCTTTTTATGGAGACGCCTCTGTAACATGACTCGAGTAATTTATTAGAAAACATATGGCAAAAAATTTAAAAGCTAAGCAACCCGAACAAAGTGCTCCTTACAGCTAGACACATAAATATCACTGAAACCATTAACTAACGGGTCAAATTTTAGTAGCTAAGCACACCTCCTATGATAACTACAATCAATAAATGGCATGCTATAATTAGCTTTTAAGTTGTCGACTAATGCCGATGACTTGCTTAAATTTCTGCCAGCAATAAATATGTTTATGCCTTCAATGCCAGCAAGATTTTCAACAATTCCCTTACCAAAATTTCCATAGCCACCTAGGACGATTACATTTCTCATTTAGCTACTCTTTTTAATCGCCAGTTCATTCCATAATAAATTGCTGCACCAACCAGACCACTGTACAAACAGACTTTGTGTAATAACGGCACTGAAATTACCCCTAGCAATTGATTATCCAATGTAAATGGGAAGAATGGCTCAACATCAGTATGCATAATACTATCAAGTAATACATGACTAGCACTGCCAACAAATGCACTGAGAAATACTACCCACCAAGTAATACATATTGGGTTTTCTTTTTTAGATATTCCGACTAACTTCAATCCAAGCTCAGATAAATATTTTCCTGTCAGCGCGGCAAAAATAGCAATTAGCACTGCACCAACATAGGTATGGGTAAAACCATGAAGATGGCCTTCTCCCGTAATCATCACAATTAGCGGTTGAATATCCATTACTATTTGGGTCCAGCCGAAAACCATTAAACTAAAGCTGCCTTGCAGAAGTGATTTAATCAGTATTCCTGGCCCCATGTGTATTGGTGTAAATGGCATTAGTCAGTTAACCTTTTTACATCTACAATCCAGGGCTCTAAGCGGCTTCCCCAGTTGATATCTACGACATAACGAGGTGGCGTAACATCTCCCCTATCTAAACTTTTTAAGTTATACAATACTGCCGTATACTCCAGTGGAATCATGACATTGCGTACTGATAAATGTTTTAACTTCAAGTTATAATACTTATCTTTGCGATTGTAATAAGGTTTCGCCAATCCTTTAACAATAAGTATGTTTTTCTGATAAGAAAATTTAGCGGCTAATGATTCATAATCGGCAGATGCTTCAATAAAAAACAAACGACTGTTGCTTGTTTTTTCTCTTGCTAAGCTTTTATTGTATTCAGTTTTATTGCGACGATTGGTGTCATTTGGGCTTTCTTGAAAAGTCGCCAAAGCGGTTTGGTATTTCTCTGCCGACTTTTCAATTTCTGCTTTATGAAGAGCACCATTAAATTCAAATGCCCAATACAGTTCTTTAGACTCCTGCCAGTAATTGTCTTTAACATCGATTTGATTAAAACCAAGCGCTAATAATTCATGTTTGCTTATTTTTATATCCCTTGAGTTATAGCGGTAAAAACTTTCATTTTCTCCACTAGGTGTTCGCCAGTTAATGGCAAGTGATATACCGGAATTTTCTTTTTGAAAGCTGCTATTGTAAGGAAGAGATAACTCCCTTTCGGTGAGCATTAATTGTGTTGTGGCATCCCCGACACGATTATAAGCAACACCGCTCAATGCCACTATATTGGTGCCAATTAAGATAGTCAGACCAATTAACAAGTACTTTTTCATTGTGCGACCCCTTCACTTAAGTTGCTTAGACGCATACGTTTAAATACAATTAAGGCAAGTAGTGCTGATAATCCTAAGACGAAGAAAAAGATATATTTTGGCATCCAGTCCCACCACCAATCAAAAAATTTTGTATAGAGAAATAAGATAAAAAACACATTGCCCGTATTGGTTACTTCATCCCAATAGCGCTTAACCCCTAACCAAATTGCCGATACCGACAATACAAAACCAAGGAGTTGGTAAAAGCCCTCAATGGTATCGGAAGACCAACTTAAATAACTGATCCCCCCCCAATTTGAGAGTATTAATATTGGCAGGAATAACATTATCATCGCCATAACCCGATAAATGATTTCAAAACCGGTGAAACGTTTGTGATTAGCAAGTAGAGGTAACATAAATATGATCAGACTAGGCATGAAAAAACTTTCAGGTCTTTCGCCAAAGCTGATCCAATACATACCACTCCAACTGCCAATTTTCATGGCAATAAAGCTACTGATGCTCACGATGCCAAAGAATAACAACAACCGGGCATTACAGGCGTAAGCAAGTATAAAACTAAAGGCAGCCCAGACGACAAAGGCATTCGGTGATGGCGTAATATTAAAGATTTGCCCTAACATTGACAGGTTTAAGACAAAACAGGACAGACTTAGCAATGCCGCAATTTTTGAGTAGTAGCTATTTTTCTCTTTTTGAGCGAGATATAACGACAACAAGAACATAGAAACAGGTGCAATAATTAAAACGCCCACTTGAATCGAAGTACTTAGGTATCCCCAAAACTGATAGAACAAAAAGAATATACTTATCGCCATGGCTAAAGCGCCAAATAGTGAGGCTACTTTCATGCCTAACGTCAATTGTTTGGATTGAATATTAGTGTCTACGTCGTAAGCCGCAGAGTACTTTTGAAGTAACTGGCTATGATAATCCTGAATTTTGCTTACCTGCTCAGCTGAAACGTCTAAAACATCATCGCTTTCTAACTCAAGCATTTCTTGTTGAAAGGCATGAATTTGATCAACTCGATGTTGCGCATCTGCTTGAGAAAACTGTTTGTCTTCCATGAAGGTATTCTCCTTAGTAGATCTCCATTCTGCCGTATTTATTAAAAATAACAATAAAATTAAGTATTAACTCTTTGCTTTTTCTAACCTAATTTAAGGCGAAAGAATAATGCTAACGTTTCGATTTACCGTTGCTTAGAATTTTGTGGGAAGAATTGGAGGGTATAGGCACTGGTTTTATTCAATAAAATTGCCGTTGGAATAAATATTGTCGAGAGTAGGTTCCTATTATTTAAAGCTATAGTGGCGATTATCTATCACCTTAAATTATCATTCTGCTTTATAAGTAGGGCAAAGCTAAAACATGCACCTTTCTCTGGTAGGTTAGTCACTTCTATTTTACCTTGATGAAGTTTTAAAATATGTTGACTGATAGCTAAGCCTAATCCAGTACCACTAGTACCTGCTTTAATATTAGAGCTTTGCACAAACTGCTCGAAAATAGCCTGCAGTTCATTTTCAGGTATACCCGGTCCTTGATCCTTAATACTAACTTCAAGAAAACTTTTGTTCTCTCCATCAATCCTCTTCTCATCAATCATATCGTCGATAGATAACACTTTATTGACCATGCTTATGGTTAATATGCCTCGCTCGGGACTGAACTTTACCGCATTAGAGAGTAAATTGATTAATACTTGCAATATCAAATGTTCTTCAGCCCAAACGGTCGTCTCAGAACAGCTTTTATCAATAACAATATGAACTTTATTCTCCATAATATAAGCTTCCATTTCAGATAAGGCAGCCGTTAAAATTTTCATGAAATCTATATTTTTAGGGATAAATTCTATTTTTCCTGAAACTAACTTCTCAATATCTAACAAGTTATTTATCAATCTGAGTAACCTTTTTCCACTTTGATTAATATTACTTGCGTATCGAGTTAATTTATCGTTTTGAGGGTTTGCTAAAGTCTTAGCTAATATTTTTAGTGATAACTTCGAAAAGCTCAATATGGAATGCATGGGCGTACGCAGTTCATGTGAAATATTTGCTAAAAAAATAGATTTTGCTTTATTGGCTTTTTCTGCACTTTGTTTTGCTCTATGCATTTCATCATGGGCATCACGCATATTTTGGTGTGCCTTCAATAGCGTCTTCATATGAATAGCTCGACTTCTTTGCCAAATAAGAAATAGGACTAATATCAGTGCAACATAACAAAAATACGCCAGAGGGGAATTCCATGGTGCATGAGACACCGATATATTTATTTTACGGATATTACCGATATCCCCGGTAAATGGAGATCTCGCTTGTACATTGAAGACATATTTACCCGCATTTAGCTTACCAAATTGTACAGTATTATCTTTTGATAACGGAAAACTCCATTTGTCTTTACCTGCCAGCCAAAACTGATATTGAGTTTCGTCCTGTCGCTCATACTCAAGCGTAGAAAAGCTAAGTTTAAGGCCAATGTCATCATGGTTTAAAATTAAGCTATCTGTATATGGATGAATGCTTTTTCTTCCCATCTTAGGTGATAACAAACTAATATGACTAATAGTAACTTGCGGTATATCTTTGTTTTTTTGTTTTAAATCGTAGGGTGAAAACAAGGTAAAGCCTTTTACCGAGCCGTAAGCAAACACCTTGTCATTTATTTTTGTATATGCGCCTTCATTAAATTCGTTATTTGCTAGACCATCTTTCACTGAATAATGCTCAATAAACATGCCATCCATTTTTAAATGGTATATACCAGAGTGGGAACTAAACCAAATATCTCCATCATTATCCATTTGCAAACCATAAACGATATTATCATCAAGCATTTCTGGACTTGTTAACTGGTAAGCCAATTCAAGACTATCCATGCTAAGGCCAATTAAACTATGCCCAGTGAAGGCTAACCAAAGAATATCGTTTTTATCCACTAGCCAACTGTCCACTTCAAATAAGATTGATTTTTCATCACTTGGTAACTGATAAATTAGTGTCAGCTTTTCAGTGTCTAAATCTAAGCCCCATAGTTTGCTCCCCGTAGAAAATAGCATGGTATTTTGTCTAGGAAGTAACCCTAAAAATCGATCTTTGAAATCAATGTCAACGCCAGTTGCTGATAAGTCTACTTTATTGAGGTTGCCTGTTTTTAAATGGTACTTGTAATAGTGTTTATTGCTAACAAACCATAAATAGCCTGAAGCGTCTAAGTGAACACCCGTCATCCAACTAGTTAGCACTTTTCGGTCCAGGTCACTGTTTATCTTTATTGGTATTAGCTCCTTTTGATGAGTATCAAAATACTTAAGTCCAGCATCAGTCACCAACCATAAACCATCGTTTTTATCAGAAAATATATAGTAGATTGACGGTTCACTAATAAGCTCATTTAAATTTGTTGCTACCAAATAACTTTGGATTTTTTCTTGCGTCAGCGAAAATTCATTTAAGCCGTTGGCAGTACCAATCCAAAGCGTATTTCTCTTGCCTTGTGCCAATGACCAGACGGTATTATGACTTAGTTGTTCGAATCCGTCATTTTGACGATAAATATTGGTAAACTGTTGCGTCGACGGACGCCAATAATAGACGCCCTCAGTAACGGATACGGCCCAAAGATTACCATTTTTATCCTTAAGCAAATTTTTTATTATATTATTAGCAAGTCGGTATTTTGAATGGCTAAATGTCCACAATAACTTGGCATCACCATTGTTAGGTTCAAAACGAAACAATCCTACGGATGTTGCTAAATATAATACTTGCTGATGCTGAACAATGCTCCACACCCCAATCCCGGTAAACACGTGATTAAATACGGGATCGGGCCCTATATCAGCTAGATAGTTTTCAATTATTTTTATGGGTGAAGAAAATATTCCCTGATGCGAAGCAAGCCACAAGGTATCATTAGCAATTATCAAGGCCCTGATATTACCACGAGTAACTTGTCCATCTTTATCCTCTAGATGGGGAAGTTCTTTTAGTTTTTTATCATGGAAACTGTATAGGTATAACGAAGAGGTGGTGAGAATGTAGAGTATTGATTTATGGATAGTTAGATCTTGAATTTCATCGCTATCTTTCAATATGGGCTCAAAATCTATCAACTGAGTAAACAGGCTATCTTGGTCCTTTAGAGAATATATTTTATCTTCACTGGCAAGTAAAATAGCGCCATTGTTTTGTTGTGTAATTGAAACACTAAACTGCATTTTTCGGTTTTGGCTTTCGTTTTTTGGCCATTGAAAATGCTTGAACACCCCTTTCCGGGTATTAAATGAATAGATACCCGAGGTTTGTGTACCAATCCAAATATTTCCTGAATTATCACTAAAAAGTTCGAGAATATTCTCTCTTTCTAAGACATCATTAGGCCCTTTTATTATATCAACCTCATAACCATCATACCGGTTTAAACCCATTTCAGTCGCTATCCAGATAAAACCATCCACGTCTTGTACTATTTCTGTAACAAAGCCTACAGAAAGCCCCTCTTCTGTTGAGATTCTCGATAGTTCAACTTGTTTTGAATGTACAAATGAACTATTAGATACCATCAATAGTATAAATAGAGCACTGATGAACCGGAGTTTTATCATTATTTAATTCACTTATGTGAAAGGTTGGAGTTGATAAACACTAGGTAAAAAATATCAAAATTTGTTAACTTATATCTTGCAGCAGCAAAATTATTTTATCTAAGTCTGCTCTAATTCCACAACCAATATCTGTTGCTTTATGGGATTTCTCTAAACAATCATCGGCTAATTTCATGATCAATTTTTCTTGGTCATCTTCTAAGCCCATGCGGGGTATTTCCCAGTCTAGCGAGGATTGGAACTCATTAAAAACGGATAAAATGTCGTTTTGCATTTCTTCAAAAGTACGGCTTGTATGACTGGAAATCGTTCTAATCTCGGCAATTGTCTCTTGTATATGTTTTTGTTGCTGTTCTTTTAGATTTAACTCGTAAATACGGGTAATACATTTATCAATACCCGTTAAAATTACCGGTAAGGTATCAATGAGTCGTCCGTACTTCGCTTCATCATCCTTTGGCATGTTTTTAACTAATATTTGCACCCTAGCAGCATTAAATTGTGTACGAGAATCAAAACTAAAAATGCGCTCTTTACTCGCTAACAACTCCATTAATTCACGTTCGATAGGGGTACTGGAAACATTATTCGCCAAACAAAGTTCAAAGTTATCTGTTTTTATTCGTATACAACTATTTAACTCCATACTTTGACTCCATTCAAAGTACTTTTCACAAAGCTCTTCATATTTGCTAACTAAGAACATTTCTTCCATTATCCTAATAATCTCTCCTAGCTCACTGCTAACTGTCATCGCGGAAAAAGCCACTTTATTTGAACTTGCTACTGATGCTGTTAAATCAGAAACATCATCTTTATATGCCAAGGTTCGATTAATTTTTTGCAACAATTCTTCGGGTTCGAACGGTTTAACAAGATAGTCGACAGCCCCAGCTTTATAACCTTCTATTCGATCCTCAGCTTGCCCATGGGCTGAAACGAAAATAACAGAGGTTTGGTTTTCATCATCTATATCTTTGAGTTTTAAGCAGGTTTGATAACCGTCAATACCTGGCATATTGACATCCAGTAAAATAATATCAGGTAGTTCTTTACGGCAAATATTGAGACATTCCTCACCACTAACAGCAACTTCTACTTGAGAGAACTCGTCACATAGAAATTCGGTCATGATTTCTCGATTAAGGGGTTCATCGTCTACCACTAGGATTCGTTTACTGTTATTCATAATTAGGACTCATCTGATTAACTCTGACCGTAACTAAAATATAGTTCAGAACTAACAATATAGAAGCTTAAAAGAGAATTGATTTGCCCTGAGGATTAAATAATGATTATCAATTAGAAGAGAATAAGCCATCATTGTTGCTATTGTTAAAAGATAGAATTCGCTAATCTTTCGATTAATTGATTATTTATATGTGGTAATGAATTCAGAGTTGAACTCTATTCGAAGGTTTAGTGCTATAAATCTATTGTTTAGCTTTTATAAACAGCAGAAAGCAAAAAAACCGCTAATCTTTCGATTAGCGGGTTTCTCTTTATGTGGCGATGAGATAGAGGTTTGAACTCTACTCGAAGGATTAGTGCTATAAACCCTTTGTTTAACTATTTGAGTTTCTATAAAACAAAAAGCCCGTTACTTTCGTAACGGGCTTTTCTGAATGTGGCGGTGAGATAGAGATTTGAACTCTAGAAGGGCTATAAACCCTTGCTGGTTTTCAAGACCAGTGCTTTCGACCACTCAGCCATCTCACCTGAAGTTAACAAGAGCTTGTAAAACAATGCTTGCTTGAGAACGAGGCGGATATTAAAGTCTCTGCTAACTGTTGTAAAGCACTATTTTAACAAATACACCTATTTTAAGTTTGTTTGCTAAAATTTTAATCATCTTGCTTTTATTTCAAACAAACCTAAGTAATTAATGAGGAATAAACTGTGGCGAAGGAAGAAGAAAGTATTCGTTGTCCTTGGTTGGATAATAGTAAACCTGACTACGTTGCTTATCATGATGATGAATGGGGTGTACCTGTTCACGATGATAAAGTGATGTTTGAGTTCATTGTATTAGAATCTGCACAAGCTGGTTTAAGTTGGTACACAATTCTTAAGAAGCGTGAAGGCTATCGTAAGTTATTTGCTGACTTTGATGTGACCAAGGTATCTAAGTTCACTAATGATGATGTTGAACGTTTAATGCAAGATGCTTCAATAGTCCGCAATAGACTAAAGATAGAAGCCGCTATCAACAATGCTAAACGATTTATTGAAATACAAAATGAATACGGTAGCTTCTGTAAGTTCATCTGGTCTTACGTTGACAATAAAACCATTGTAAACAGTATTGATACGGTTGAAGACTACGTAGCCAATTCAGCTATCAGTGACCAACTAGCTAAAGACCTTAAAAAGCGTGGCTTTAAGTTTCTTGGTTCTACTACTCTGTATTCGCATCTACAGGCGACAGGATTGATAAACGACCATTTAAATACATGCTTCAGAAAGCAATGAATTAGACCCTTTGCCAGTAATACCCCACAATACGCATGTGCTTTAGTCAACGATCACAGTATAGGTTGTTACAAAAGAAAACAGATTATTGACAGTTTTCAACATAGCTAACCATAGTATTTTAAAAACCACCATGCCATAATATGTCAATAAGGCAGCCTGTTATATTTAAGGTTTTAGATTAAAAACTTGAACTTAACCAAAATGACCTTATCTTAGTTTATAACAAGTAATTAGAATTACACTCTTAAGGAAGTTTTATGCAATCTAATATGAATTTTCAAACGGCGAGTCATAGCTCAGCCATAGAAATTAACAAAGTATTAAAAAATACTTACATGCTGTTATCGATGACTTTAGCATTCAGTGCCGTAACAGCTGCTGTTTCAATGGCAATGAACCTACCACACGGTGCTGCGCTTATCATGATGTTAGTCGCTTTTGGTTTAATGTTTGTTGTCAACAAAAAGGCTGATTCTGCCAGTGGTGTTTATTGGATTTTTGCTTTTACCGGCTTAATGGGGGCATCTTTAGGCCCAATGCTTAGTGCGTACGCTGCAATGCCCGGCGGGCCTGCAATTATAATGCAAGCGCTTGGCGGAACCGCATTAATATTTTTTGCACTTTCAGGTTATGCGCTAACCAGTAAAAAAGACTTCTCATTTATGGGTGGCTTTTTAATGGTTGGTTTGATTGTTGTGTTAGTCGCAATGGTTGCTAATTTCTTCTTCGCAATCCCTGCACTTTCACTAGCGATTAGTGCTGCAGTTATCATGATTATGTCTGGTTTAATTTTATATGATACAAGCCGCATAATTAATGGTGGTGAACGTAACTACATTCGCGCCACGGTTTCTTTATACTTAAACATCTATAATATCTTTGTACATTTATTGAGTTTATTAGGTGTACTTGGCAGCGACGATTAGTTAAATCTAAAAAGTTGCGTTAAAAAACGTAATAATCATTTATAATGTTTTATAATATAAAGCCTCGCAATTGCGGGGCTTTTTTATGCCTTGATAGTAGTAATACCATTTTCATTAAGTTTGTGATCTTGTTGTGCGTAGGAAAAATAAACCAGGGCAAGACGCTCGATTGACCAATAGCTGGCTATTGGGATTGAGAGAATCGCCGGCTTGGAGTATTTTAACCAGCACAAGTGGGCAATAATTTAATTAAATTGGTATAAACTCTTTAGAAAATAATTCTAGGACTTAATGTGAATAAACTTGCCGTGGTAATCACCACCCCGCCCTACAGTAATTTAACGATAACAGCGATTGATTACGTTGAGGCAGCCTTGAGTCTAGGGGTTGACGTCATCGGTATCTTTTTTTATCAAGACGGGGCGATTCATGCGAATAAAAGCGTCTCTATAGCAAGTGATGACTACCAAGCTATTCAACACTGGACAAGATTACACAAAGAATACCAACTTCCATTACATGTCTGCATAACCGCAGCAGAAAAGCGCGGTATTCCATGTGATGACGTCCCAAACGAAGAGACAGAAAATACTAACGAAGTATTTACTATTTCAGGTTTAGGTGAATTAGTCGAACTATCATCTCGCGCTTCACGTTTGGTACAGTTTTAATGACTGCTTTTAATGAACATAAAAATACAGCGATAGTAGATCAAACTAAACTGCTGGCACTTATTAATAGCAAGGCTCCATTTTCCTCTACTTATGGTAAAGATTCTTTGGATGTAGCACTTATCTTTGGCTCATTTGAACAAGGTGTTTCACTGTTCTTTCAAGGAGACGGGGTTTACCAACTTATCGATAAGCAAGATAGCAGTATAATATCAGTTAAAAATTATCTAAAAACTTTTGCAGCTTTTGAATTTTATGATATTGAAGATATCTATGTTTGTCAGCAATCAGTAGTCGAGCGTAAGTTATCCGATGCTTTTCATATAGAGAACGTTCAATTATTAACAGCAAAAGATTTTTCTTTACAGTTAACCCAGCATAAACATATCTTAAGGTTTTAGTAATATGGCAACTTTACATATAGTAAGGAAATCAGCTTTTAGCAGCAATGATTTAGCACAATGTTTAGCATTAGTAATCAAATCAGATACGATTGTATTACTTGACGATGCTTGTTATAACGTTAATCACCCCTTAATAACACAAGTGTTGACTGAGCAACCTGAATTAGCGATTCAAATAATGAAAACTCATGCCCTAGCAAGGGCAATTACCGTTATGGACTCGATTAGAACAATAGCGATGAAAGATCTAGTTTCGCTAACATTGACTCATGAAAAAGTGATCACATGGCAATAGAATTAATTTATAACGAACAACTTATCCTGACAGACAAACAAGGCTATTTAATAGATCATTCAAAGTGGCAAAAAGAAATAGCCGAATTGATGGCCTCAAATGATAATTTTGAATTAACGATAGAGCATTGGGAAGTGATAGATTTTGTGAGACAGTTTTATTTAACTTACAATACTTCTCCAGCTATTAGAGCGTTAACAAAAGCAATGAAAGCTGAGTTTGGCGCAGAAAAAGCCAGTAGTCGTTATTTATACCGTCTCTTTCCTGATGGCCCTGCAAAACAGGCAACCAAGTACGCTGGTTTGCCAAAACCTGCTCGTTGTATTTAATATTTAGATTAGGGTATTAAATAAGTGCGCTCGGCGCTACGCCTTAATATTGATTTGCGTCCCTATATTGCCTGATGATAATGCCAAACCTTCGATGTTAGCTGACTGGATAAGTTCGAGAGCCATCTGTCCTTCTCGCGCTTGTTGATTTTTAGCTAAGTTAGCCGTTTTAAGTGCTACACCAGTATCAATATTCGTTTGTAGTGAACTATTTGAGCCAATGCTTAGTGACATAAATAAACCTCTGTTCTAATTTAACCAAAATTACCTTAATCATGTTATCGACAGCAAAAGTAAAAACTTTACAATTAATACCAATTACACTAATGAATTGATCAGCTTAGAGTTATGTTAGCGAGCTTAGAACAAGCAAAATTATTTAAACAGTGCTTACAATTCAAATTGTTTTATTAATGATAGTCTATAACCCAAAATGCCCACTGTATAAGTAGGCATTTAAACAAATAGAAAGTTATCTCTCTATTAATTTGGTTTTAGTTAAATATTAACTTAGTGGTAAAGTTGGTACCGTAATTCCCGCCATTTCTAACATGACTCGAACAACTTGACAGCTATAACCAAACTCATTGTCATACCAAACATAAAGCACAGCGCGATCGCCATCAACAATTGTCGCTTGCGAATCAACAACACCAGCATAACGAGAACCAACTAAATCCGTTGATACAATTTCACTTGATGCGGTGTAATCAATTTGATTTTGTAAATCTGACTTTAATGACATATTACGTAAATAATCATTAAGTGCTTCTTTGTCAGTTGATTTTTTCAAGTTCAAATTCATGATAGCCATAGAAACATTTGGCGTTGGTACACGAATGGCATTACCGGTAAGTAGCCCCTTAAGTTCAGGTAGTGCTTTGGCGACTGCCTTAGCTGCACCTGTGGTACTAATTACCATATTTAATGGTGCACTGCGACCACGACGTGGCGCTGGGTGGTAGTTATCAATTAAGTTTTGATCATTGGTATAAGAGTGAATGGTTTCAACGTGACCATTTTTAATACCGTATTCATCATTTAATGCTTTGAGCACAGGTGTAATTGCATTGGTTGTACAGCTTGCTGCTGAAACAATTTTGTCAGTGGCTAAAATCATGTCTTGGTTAACACCATAAACAATATTTTTAATATCACCTTTAGCAGGTGCAGTTAGCAATACTTTAGCAACACCTTTAGATTGTAGATGCTGACCTAAGCCATCTTCATCAGTCCAAATGCCGGTATTATCAACAACTAACGCATTATTTATACCGTATTCGGTATAATCTACTTCACTTGGTGATTTGGCATAAATGACTTTAATAAACGCACCATTTGCTTTTATTACATTATTCTCTTTATCAATAGTGATACTGCCATTGAAAGCACCATGCACTGAATCTCGACGTAATAAACTAGCACGTTTATCTAAGTCATCGTCGCCTTTACTTGGGCGTAATACAATTGCACGAAGATTCAACATTGCATTAGGCCCTGTTTGCTCGATTAATAAACGAGCAAGCAAGCGACCAATTCGGCCAAAACCGTATAAAACAACATCTTGGCTTTGTTGACCTATGTTTTCACGGGCAACAGGTGTTAATTCTTTTTCTAAATATTGTTCAATTGATAAGTCATTGGCCAAGCCAAGATACAAATAGCGATAGGCGAGCTTGCCTATATCGATACGTGCCGGCGCCAAAACCATTTTGTTAAGCGCTTCAACAAAAGGGAAACTTTCGCGTAAACGTAATTTGTTAGATTCATGTAAAGCAACTGATTTATGTGCTTTAATAATATCAATAGGTGAAGCACCTAAAAGTGGACGACCGTATACTGATATTTCAACGCCTTTATTTCGAAATAATTGCCCTATAATGGGTTGCATATTTTCAGCGAACGTTTGACGCTCTTGCCAGCTTGCTTGGTATTGTTCCTCAAGATGAGAAGTCATTGCTTGAACCTTTTATTTCAGTCAATTGAACGAGAAGCTATTATTTATCGGTATTATAAAGATTAATTGAGAATATTAGCCGATAATAGTAATAGTGAATTATTTTACTGTGCGTATTGTAATGCAGCATGAATCATTTCTCCATAGGTTACAAAAAATATTTAGATCCTTTTTTAGCGATAAAACCAAAATACGAGTAAATACTGTGAACCAATGCTTATTAGTCCTTTTTATTCTTTCTACATTACTGCTTATTAGCTGTGATGATAAACCAAGTCTAGCTGAACTTTGCGTCGACAATAAAGAAATTTGTCTAGAATTTGGTCAAGATAGCTGGTGTAAAACACAGAGAAACGCAATTTCATTAGCAAAAATAACCTTAACTTCTTCTCCAACTTTGAAAAAATCAAAAGATAAAAGCCCACAAAAATATCGTTTATTAGTTTCCTATGAGGATTATATTGATTGCATGTCTTTGGCTTCTCAAATACAGCATATCAAACTAAAAGAGAAAACGGTTGTTAGAACAAATAATTTACTCATGGCGAAAGCAAAATTATCAGAATTAACAGAAGAGACTGCAGGAGCAAACCATCCTCACTTACTTTACTACCACTGGACTAGGCGTTCTGATGAACAAGCATTAAATAAGCTATTACAGTTGGAAGGTAGTGAGCTATTAGAAAATTCAACGGCTCAATATCATTTAGCTACATACTACGTAAAGCGCGATATTAACAAAACATTAAGCTTATTATTTCATTCTTTAGAACTTCATCAACCAGGCAGTATATTAGAGGCAGAAGTTTTACAAACATTGGCGACGATTTTTACCAATAAAGAAAAATACAAACAGGCTTATATTTGGTTAAAAACATACCAATTAGTAAATGACGAGATAAATAGTGATTTAGTTGACAAGTTGTCGCTGTATCAGCAGCGCTATAGATTAGATACTGATTTTTTGGATAAAGTGGCGAAAAATACATTAGCCAAAATTGAATCAGGAAAGTTTACTAGTCCTCGCTTTTAAATGCATTCAAGATAAAGTCTATTTGTTATCTTCTGAAAAAGTTAAGCTTAGTGAGTTTACGCAGTAACGTTTTCCAGTAGGGTTAGGACCGTCATCAAAAACATGGCCCAAATGAGATTGGCAATGCGCACATTGAATTTCAATGCGCTGCATGCCATGAGAGTTATCTGCTATAAAAGCAACCTGTTTATCTTGTGAATCAAAAAAGCTTGGCCACCCGCAGCCAGCATCAAATTTCTCAACACTTGAAAACAAAACCTGTTCACAACAGGCACAGTGGTATGTGCCCTGCAGCCAATGATCATTATAGATGCCACTAAATGGCTGCTCTGTTGCCGCTAATCGACAAACTTTAAATGCAGCATCACTCAGCTTATCTCTATAATCATCATTGCTCATAACATTCTCCACTAAACACTAATAAAATTAACCATCAATTAGTATAGTTTTTCGTTCTGCGGTTGACCACTCAACGTGGTATTTTTTTCCAACAGACTTATCAGTACGCTCAAAAGTATGCGCACCAAAATAATCACGCTGCCCTTGCAATAAATTGGCAGGTAACGTCTGGCAACGCACTGAGTCATAATAAGCAAGTGATGAAGATAAAGCACCAATCGGTACACCTTGCATAGTTGCATGACAAATTGCTTTGCGCCAATTGTGTTGGCGATCATTTAATTGTTTAACAAAAAAATCATCAAGTAATAAATTATCTAAATCTTCATTACGCTCGAAAGCTTCAGTTATTGACTGCAAAAAGGCTGCTCTGATAATACAACCCGCACGCCAAATTTTCGCAATACTGGCGAAGTCTAATGTCCAACCATGTTCTTTAGCTGCAAGTTTCATTAATTGAAAGCCTTGTGCATAAGCACACATTTTTGCACAGTAAATAGCATCGTGAAGTTGTGCTATTGTTTGCTCTTTATCTGCTGCAGATAATGATAAGACTTCAGGACCGACAAGCTGAGTAGATGCTTTAACTCGCATATCTTTAAATGAGGAAATTGAACGAGCGTATACTGCTTGCGCTATTGTAGGAGCTGGGCAACCAACTTCTAAACTGCTCATTGCCGTCCATAAACCTGTACCCTTCTGTCCTGCTTTATCTAAGATCAACTCAACAAGAGGTGTATTGGTATCACTTGATTTATGACGTAAGACTTCAACAGATATTTCCATCAAATAACTATCAAGTGGGCCATTATTCCATGCTGAAAAAATATCAGCTATTTCATCACAACTTAACCCTAAACCTGACTTGAGTACATGATAAGCTTCACAGATAATTTGCATGTCAGCATATTCAATACCATTATGTACCATTTTAACATAATGGCCTGCCCCAGCTGGGCCAATATAAGCTGCACAAGGTTCACCTTCGGTAATTATCTCACCAGGTTTAATACGCTCTAGAGGCTTACCTGTTTTCTCATCAACCTTAGCAGCAATAGCTTCCCAGATTGGTTTAACACGAGCCCAAGCATAAGGTGAGCCGCTTGGCATTAACGATGGGCCAAAACGAGCGCCAACTTCACCACCAGAAACCGCTGAAGAGAATAATAAAAAGTTACTTTTATACTTCTCTTCACGTGCAACGGTATCAACCCATAAGCTATTACCAGTATCAATAATAATGTCATCAGGTTGAATACCCGCACCAATAAGGTTTTCACACACTTGGTCTACGGGTGATCCCGCAGGTACACTCAACACAATTAAATGTGGAGCTTTAAGTTGCGACAATAACTCTGTATAAGAAGAACACCCATAAACACGTGCGGTGTCTGAAGTATTTTCAAGTTTGTCTTGTGCAATAACGGCTTGCACTTTTTCATCACTTAAATCAAAGGCTGCAATGTTATAACCATTATCTGCTAAGTTTAGCACGAGGTTTTTACCCATAACGCCTAAACCGATGAAGCCGATGTCACACAAAATCTTTTCTTGTGTCATAAAATATTATCCTTGTTTTAATAAGGTCTGAGTTAACGGGTTAGTTCTTAACATAACACCCTCAAAAGTTGGCGCATTCTACCATGCAAAAAAATGTAGATCATGTAATAAGGCTAATTTTAAGCAGAATGTTCATTTTTTTTTACGAAAACCATTAAATTTAGTAATTTTACAAGCAAATCTTAATAAAAATGAACATTTCGGTCATAAAAGTCATCTTTACCTTGAGTTTTTTTCAAAATGGTGTAATTTTACTACATAATGTTTATTTAAGAGGTTTGCTATGACAATTAAAGTTGGTATTAATGGTTTTGGCCGTATTGGTCGTTTTGTTTTTAGAGCCGCAGCGGCGCGTGATGATATCGAAATTGTAGGTATCAATGATTTAATGGATATTGAGTACATGGCTTACATGCTCAAATATGATTCAACGCACGGTCGATTTAATGGAACAGTTGATGTGGTTGATGGCCAATTGATTGTTAACGGTAATGCTATCCGTGTTACTGCAGAGCGTAATCCTACAGATTTGAGGTGGGATGAGATTTCTGCTGAGGTTGTTGTGGAGTCTACAGGTCTTTTCTTAACAGATGAAAGTGCACGTAAACATATTGAAGCAGGTGCTAAACAAGTTGTACTAAGCGCTCCATCTAAAGATGATACGCCAATGTTTGTATGTGGTGTTAACTTGGCCGAATATGCAGGACAAGATATCGTATCAAACGCTTCTTGTACTACTAACTGTTTAGCGCCTATTGCTAAAGTACTAAATGATAACTGGGGCATCGAAAGTGGTTTGATGACAACAGTGCATGCAACAACAGCAACTCAAAAAACAGTCGATAGCCCTTCAGCTAAAGATTGGCGTGGTGGCCGTGGTGCAGGACAAAATATAATTCCTTCATCAACTGGTGCAGCTAAAGCAGTAGGTAAAGTAATCCCTGAATTAAATGGCAAGTTAACAGGTATGGCATTTCGCGTACCAACGCCTGACGTATCAGTAGTCGATTTAACGGTTAATTTGAAAACCCCGGCGACTTACGAAGAAATTTGTCAAGCAATGAGCGCTGCAGCTGAAGGCGAAATGAAAGGAATTTTAGATTACACTGAAGATGCTGTAGTTTCTAATGACTTCATTGGTGAAACGTGTACATCAGTATTTGATGCTAAAGCGGGTATTGCTTTAACGGATACTTTCGTAAAAGTAGTTTCTTGGTATGACAATGAAATTGGTTACTCAAACAAGGTCTTAGACCTTGTTGCTTTTATCAGTAATTATAAAAAATAGTAACACTTTATATATTTAGATATAGATAGTGTTATCAATAGGAAAGGCTTGGTGATTTCATCAAGCCTTTTTTTGTTTTACGTGTATAGTATTTAAAGTTATTAAAATAAGATTGAACGATTAATCTGTTGTAATACTAGCTGCGGATCAGCTGCTTTGGTAATTGGGCGTCCGATCACCAAATAATCAACCCCAACATCCATTGCTTCTTTCGGTGTCATAATACGATGTTGATCATCCAGTGCAGAGCCCGCGGGTCTTATACCTGGCGTTATCAATTTGAACTCTTTCCCTAAATCTCTCTTTAATTGTTCAGCTTCCCAGGCAGAGCAGACCACGCCATCTAAACCACTTCGTTTGGTTAAGCTCGCTAAGAAATCAACTTGCTCAGCAGGTGTCTTATTAATACCTAAACCACGTAAGTCAGCCTCATTCATACTCGTTAGCACAGTAACAGCAATCAACAATGGCGCGTCTGTGCCATAGCTATTAAGCGCTTCCTTAGCTTTACTCATCATCTGCATACCACCACTAGCATGAACATTAACCATCCAAACGCCTAAATCGGCTGCTGCCGTCACAGCTTTCGCAACCGTATTAGGAATGTCATGAAATTTCAAATCAAGAAAAACATCAAAGCCCTTTCCTGTTAATGTTTTAACAAATTCAGGACCAAAATAAGTAAACATTTCTTTGCCCACTTTCAAGCGAGCATCTGTTGGCTGAATCTTATCAACAAATGACAAGGCATCTTGTTTTTTATCAAAGTCTAACGCTACGACTACTTTTGGATCGTTCATGGAAATTCCTGTATTAAATACAATAGGTTCCCGACAAGCAACTTCGGGAATGACAATAAGTTAATTCCCGGTCTCAATGTCGAGAATTATAATAAGTTTAATTTTAGTAGATATTAAACACTAAGTCAGATGAAGTGATTTTAAGGAAATAACGCGGAGCTGACGAATATCAGTGAGCATTTTTGACGATAAAATCACAAAATATGGTGACGTGTTTATTATCTACTCGCCTTCTAGGCCACGGATCGGTTTAAGCTGCTCCCATTCATGACAAGATGGACACGACCAGTAATGAATTTGACTATTAAAACCACAACTACGACAACTATATCTATGCTTAACCTTCAAGTATTCACTAATTAGTTCTTTAATCAAATCTAAGCTGTCAGTATTTACATCTACATCTGTTTGATTCATTTGCATATTAACAAAGTGCTCAAAGCCGCGGATAGTAGGCCTGCGTTTTAAAGCAGACAAAACATATTCAATCGCTTTGTTCTTTCCATGCTTTTCTTCTACAAAAGTTAAATAGCTTATCAAAGCACCCGTGCTTGCTGTTTCATCATAAACTTTTTTTATAAATTGATAAAAGTCGTCTAAAGCATTCATACTTTCATAACAGCCATGCATTTTTTCTATGACATCAGGAAAAAACTCTTTATCCTGATGGTAAATGTCTTGGTAACATTTTGCAGCGAGCTCTGATTGTTGATGGTTTTGATAAATTGTTGCCATTAACCAGTTCGCACGACATGAATTAGGATCTCGTTGTAATGCTAACTCTAATAATTCAATAACTGTAATAAACTCATCTTTCTCAAAAGCCCTAGTCGCTAGTTCACAGTAAAAATTAGCTAAGGTATGTAGTAACCTTTTATCATTAAGTTTTATGATTTGTTTTTGATGATCTATGCCCTGCTGCCAATCTTTGGTCGATTGATAGATTTGTAATAAATAACTAAGCGCCTTTAAACCGTAATCTTTAGACTTAAGTAATTTACTAAACATAGTTTCAGCGCGATCGTATAAGCCTGCACTTAAAAAATCTTTACCCAATTCAAAAACTGCTTGTTGTTTATCTTTTGTCGGTAAGTGCTTTAATCTAACCAAGTGTTCATGTACTTTTAAGGCGCGGTCTAATTCTCCACGCTTTCTGAATAAGTTAGCCATGGCAAAGTGGGCTTCTACACTGTCATCTTCAACTTTCAAGGCATCAAGTAAAGAGTCAATGGCTTTATCTTGTTGGTTTGATAATAGATAATTGAGACCGGTAGAGTACTTAATCGATAAATCTTGTTTTATCGTTTGGTCTTTTTGTTTTATGCTATTACGACCCATAAACCAGCCATAAGCCATCGCTACGGGTAATAATAAAAAGAGTAATTCAATCATGAGAGTTAATATGACTTATTGTTAGAAAAGTTATTTTACCGAGTACTGTGCTTATCACTCTGCTAGTTTATTTTTGGATAATGCCTTCTTACCTTTGCGAATTAAGCGCCATAGTAATGTAACCAATAAACCTAATATAAACCCTAAGCCGGTAAATAAACTAACGGCCGCGGCTACTGTCATTTGTGTACGTGCAATAAGATAGTTAAGTGTTAAGAGTTGTTCGTTTTGACTACCAAAGATAAAAGCAACGACCAGTAAGCAAAAAATTAAAAAAAGTGTTAAATATAAACGCACGTTGTTTCAGCCCTTATTTATTTGTTCAAGAGATGTTAAAAAAAACCAAAAAAAACGGCATGGATTAACATGCCGTTTATTATCTAATTTTTTTATATACTTTGCAATTAACTAAACTGCCATCAAGTATCAAATTTAAGCAACTGAAAGATTAACTCTTTCTCGTAACTCTTTACCAGGTTTAAAGTGAGGTACGTACTTACCACTTAACTCAACGGATTCACCTGTTTTAGGATTTCTACCAACTCGTGGTGCGCGATAATGCAATGAAAAACTACCGAAACCTCGAATTTCAATACGCTCACCTTTAGCTAAAGATTGAGCCATTAATTCTAATATTTCTTTTATTGATTTTTCCACATCTTTAGCTGATAAATGACTTAATTTATCGCCTAATTTCTCAATAAGTTCTGACTTTGTCATTGGATACCTCTGAGTATTTACCTAGCACCGCGTAACTTTACTAAAGTAAGTTCAAGTTAGCATAGCTCAATGGAGTTTAAAATAAGAGAAGAGCTATTTATCTTCTTCATACACTTAGTGCAATTCAAAAACAAAAACTCTTCTCACCTGTTATAAGTATACTTATAACAATTTTTTTTGCAAAAGAAAAACTATTAAACTAGGGCCTAAGCCCTAGAGTTAATTAGTTTTTAGCGTTTTTAAACGCTGCTGCCATTGCACTTAAACCAGTTTCTTCAACTTGATTTAAGTTTTCCATAGCATCACGTTCATCCGCTTGGTCTTTAGCTTTGATAGATAAGCTAATAGTACGGTTCTTACGATCCACACCCATATACTTAGCTTCAACATCTTCACCAACTTTTAATACTGCAGATGCATCTTCAATACGTTCTACAGAGATGTCGCTAACACGCAAGTAACCTTCAACACTTTCAGCTAACTCGATAGTTGCGCCTTTAGCATCAACTGCAGTTACCTTACCGTTAACAATAGCACCTTTTTTCTTATCTGCAAGATACATGTTGAACGGGTCGTCTTCAGCTTGTTTAACACCTAACGAGATACGCTCACGTTCAGGGTCAACTTGAAGAACGATAGCATCGATTTCATCGCCTTTCTTATAATCACGAACAGCTTCTTCACCGCCAGCCCATGAAATATCAGATAAGTGAACTAAACCGTCAATGCCGCCGTCAAGACCGATAAAGATACCAAAGTCAGTAATTGACTTGATCTTACCTGATACTTTGTCGCCTTTGTTGAAGTTTTTAGCAAACTCTTCCCAAGGGTTAGCAATACACTGTTTAAGACCTAGAGAAATACGACGACGTTCTTCGTCAATTTCTAATACTAGTACTTCAACTGTGTCACCTAAGTTAACAACTTTAGATGGGTGGATGTTTTTGTTAGTCCAATCCATTTCAGAAACGTGAACTAAACCTTCAACGCCTTCTTGGATTTCAACAAAACAACCGTAGTCAGTTAAGTTAGTTACGCGACCAGAAAGTTTAGAACCTTCTGGGTAACGGTTAGCAATTGCTACCCATGGATCTTCGCCTAACTGCTTCATACCTAGAGATACACGAGTACGCTCACGGTCGAATTTCAATACTTTAACTTGAATTTCATCACCAACATTTACGATTTCACTTGGGTGCTTAACGCGTTTCCAAGCCATATCTGTAATGTGAAGTAGACCATCAATGCCGCCTAAATCAACGAATGCACCGTAGTCAGTAAGGTTCTTAACGATACCTTTAACTTCTTGGCCTTCCGCTAATGATTCAAGTAATTCATCACGCTCTGCACTGCCTTCAGCTTCGATAACTGCACGACGTGAAACAACAACGTTATTACGTTTTTGATCAAGCTTGATTACTTTAAATTCTAAATCTTTACCTTCAAGATGAGCAGTGTCACGTACTGGACGAACATCTACTAATGAACCCGGTAAGAAGGCACGAATATCGCTAACTTCAACCGTGAAACCACCTTTAACTTTACCGTTAATAACACCGATAACAGTTTCTTTTTCTTCATATGCTTTTTCAAGCACTTGCCACGCTTCATGACGCTTAGCATCATCACGAGAAAGAATCGTTTCACCGAAACCATCATCCGTAGCTTTAAGAGATACATCAATTTGATCGCCAACAACCGCTTCTACTTCACCAGCGTTGTTTCTAAATTGATCAATTGAGATTACACTCTCAGATTTAAGGCCAGCATCAACAATTACATTGTCTTTAGTGACTTTAACGATTGTTCCCTTGATAATTGAACCAGGGCGTGTTTCGATTTCTTTTAAACTTTCTTCAAAAAGTTGCGCAAAATTTTCAGTCATAACTTGTTTATAAACTCAGCTATTAATCCAATCGACTTCATGTCTCATGGGGTTGTTAAATTAGCCCCGTGCATCCATACAGTAGGCATTAGTTAATGGTTATATAAGGCTAGCAGTTAATTAAGATTACGCTAGCTTAAACCTCGTATTACAATATATATTTACGTTAACTTACCATTCGCAAACAGTAAGATTTCATTGACCACTTCTGCAATAGTAAGTGCAGTAGAATCAATGGTTAACGCGCCTTCTGCAGCAATAAGCGGAGCCACCTTGCGGTTTTGATCTCGCTCATCTCGTTGACGTATGTCATCCAAAAGGCGGCCGATTTTAACATTTATTCCTTTTTCTTTCAACTGATTAAATCGTCTTTGTGCACGTTCTTCTGAGCTTGCTGTTAAAAAAACTTTAACTGGCGCTTGCGCAAAAACAACCGTACCCATATCACGACCGTCAGCAACGAGACCTGGCGTAACGCTAAAAGCACGCTGTCTCCGTAATAATGCCTCCCTTACACGAGGAAATGCAGCAACTTTAGAAGCTAGCTCACCAATTTCTTCTGTACGGATTGTGTGTGTGACATCTTCACCTTCTAAGATAACCTTAGCTTCACCTGCACCATTGGTTTCGAATTGTACATCAAGGTGCGCCGCCATAGGAATTAATGACTCTTCATCATCAAGGCCTACCTGGTGGTGCTGTGTGGCAACAGCGAGTACACGATAAATAGCACCACTGTCGAGTAAATGCCAACCAAGTTGATCTGCAACAACTCTAGCAACAGTCCCTTTACCTGCGCCACTTGGGCCGTCAATGGTAATAACTGGAATGCTTTCCTGCATAAGTTTTTCTCCTAACATCGAAAATCGGCGAAATTATACGGGATTTATATTGTAAAATCGCCTAAAAATATTATTCTGTACAATAAATTAGCAAGATACGTCCGCTAATTTATCAAAATAGTCAGGAAATGTTTTAGCCGTACATTTAGGGTCATTAATAGTTACCGGTGTATCACTCAAAGCAACAAGAGAGAAACACATAGCAACTCTATGATCGTCATACGTATCAATTGCAGCATGTTTTAATGTTTTTGGTGGTGTAATGGTAATGTAATCTTCACCTTCAACCACCTCAGCACCCACTTTCCTTAACTCTGTTGCCATTGCAAATAAACGATCAGTTTCTTTAACTCGCCAATTATAAATATTTCGGATGGTTGTTGTACCTTTCGCGAATAATGCTGTAGTCGCAATGGTCATTGCTGCGTCAGGAATATGATTCATATCCATATCAACAGCCGTTAATGGTCTACCAATAACAGTGATTGACTCATCTTGCCAATGCACCTCAGCACCCATTTTTTCAAGTACATCTGCAAAGTGTTTATCTCCTTGGACACTTAATTTTCCAACGCCATGAACGGTAATTTCGCCACCTTTAATAGCACCAGCAGCTAAGAAGTATGAGGCAGACGATGCATCACCTTCAACCATATATTTTTCTACTGCTTGGTATGACTGATTGCCTTTAACGGTAAAAGACTTATAGTCATTATTTTGTACATTCACACCAAACCTAGACATAATATCAAGGGTAATATCAATATAAGGTTTTGAAACTAATTCACCCTCAATCTCTATTGTGGTATCTGTCCCTAATAACGGTGCAACCATCAAAATAGCCGTTAAGAATTGGCTTGATATAGAACCGTCAATAATTACAGTATTGCCAGCTAATGCTCTGCCCTTAATTTTTACTGGTGGGTAATCCTTGTTTTCCAAGTATTCTATATTACCGCCGAGCTGAGCTAACGCATCAACTAAATGACCAATTGGACGCTCTTTCATTCGTTCTTCGCCAGTTAAGGTATATTCACCTTCGCTCGCAGCAAGTGCAGCACACAGTGGACGCATCGCGGTACCCGCATTCCCTAGGAATAACTCTAATGGTTGGTCTGTTTTGAAAAAACCATTATTTCCGCTAACAGTACACTCTGTACCACAATCACTTAACGTATATTCAATACCCAAGCTCTTTAACGCGTTTAACATATGGTTAATGTCATCACTAACTAATAAATTGGTAATTTTAGTTGACCCATTTGCTAATGCCGCAATTAATAATGCGCGATTAGATAAACTTTTAGAACCAGGTAAAAAAATCTCGCCATTAATTTTACCTATAGGGTTTAATGTTAACTGTTCCACTCTATCCAATCCTCTTTTCAAACTGTTGCATAAAATCTACAAGCGCTTGTACACCTTCAATCGGCATCGCATTATAAATACTTGCGCGCATGCCACCAACTATTCTATGTCCCTTCAGTGCAGTTAACCCCGCAGCTTCTGATTCAATTAAAAACTGTTCATTTAAACTGTCGTCATTTAACCAAAAAGGGATATTCATTTTACTGCGATACTGAGCATCTATATTATTAATATATAGTTCACTGTTATCAATTGCTTGATACAGTAATTTTGCTTTAGCTTGATTCACTTTAGCAATAGCTTTAACACCACCAATATCTTTAAGCCATTCAAATACAAGCCCTGCCAAGTACCATGCATAGGTTGGCGGCGTATTGTACATAGAATCATTATCAGCTGATGTTTTATAATTCATAATACACGGTGTTGCTTTTTGTGCATTACCTAACAAATCATCACGAACAATGACGATGGTTAAACCTGACGGCCCGATATTTTTTTGAGCACCGGCATAAATAAGACCAAATTTTGAAACATCAATCTCGTGAGATAATATCGTTGATGACATATCCGCCACTAAAGGCACACCATTGGTTTCTGGCACTTCATTAATTTCAATGCCGTTGACCGTTTCATTTGGACAGTAATGCACATAAGCAGCCTTCGGGTTTAATGGCCACTCATTTGGGTTAAGGACACTGATGGAGCCATTTTCTTGTCTCGCAATATCAATAGTATTAATATCACCAAAATTTTTGGCTTCAATTGCTGCCGCTTTTGACCATGAGCCATCAACAATATAATCAGCAGTTTTTCCTGTTGGCAGAAGGTTCAATGGCACAGCAGAGAATTGTCCACGGCCACCACCATGGCAAAAAAGCACTTTATAATTATCAGGAATAGCCATCAATTCGCGTAAGTCGGCTTCCGCCTTTTTAGCCATTTTGATATAAATACCACTACGGTGGCTTAGCTCCATCACTGAGCTTCCTGTTGCTTGCCAATTAATAAACTCTTGTTGTGCTTTAGCCATTACCGCTTTTGGCATCATAGCGGGACCTGCACAAAAATTAAAAATATCTGACATTTGTTTTCCTAATTTCTTTTAAAATTGGGGGATGACCCGTATTAAAATTATTTAATACGTAGATTTATTATTGTCTTTCCGAATTTAAGTCAATAAAAAAGGCGGTTATTAGCCGCCTTTATAAGGTTAGCGACGACTACTCTTCGTCGTCTGCTGAAGTATTTTCAGCATCCTGTTGAGCGCTTTTTTCCGGATCGTGTTCGGATGGGGTGTGCTCTGGTGAAGTATCTGTTTGACTAGACTCTTCCCCTTCAACAACTTCACCTTCAATAACATCCGGCTCTTCAATTTCATCAATACGCTGTAAAGCAACTACATGTTCATCATCACTAGTACGAATCAATCGAACACCTTGCGTATTTCTACCAATAATACTCACTTCATTCACACGTGTACGAACTAAAGTACCGTTATCAGTAATAAGCATTATTTCATCAAGTTCTTCAACTTGAACCGCACCAACAACTTTACCATTACGTTCACTAACTTTGATAGAAACAACACCCTTCGTTGCTCTACTCTTAGCTGGATATTCAGCTAAGTCAGTACGTTTACCGAAACCATTTTCAGTAATGGTTAAAATCGGGCCGTCATTCTTAGGTACGATAAGTGAAATAACTTTTTGCTCACCTTCAAGTTTCATACCACGAACACCAGTACCTGTACGACCGATTGGTTTTAATGCCCATTGCTGCTCACCGGTTTCAGGGTCAACTTTTATTTCACCTGTTTCACTATCACGTCTCTTCTCGTTGAAACGTACAACTTTACCAGCATCAGAGAACAACATAATATCGTTATTGCCATCAGTAATATCAACACCAATTAAAGTATCATCATCGCGAAGGTTTAACGCAATAATGCCGTTAGCACGTTGATTAGAGTAGGCATCTAAACGGGTTTTCTTCACCGTTCCAGAAGCAGTAGCCATGACGATGTATTTATCATCTGCGTATTCACGTACCGGTAATATAGCGGTAATACGTTCATCACTTTCCAATGGTAAAATATTAACGATTGGACGACCACGAGCGGTACGACTAGCTAAAGGTAATTGATATACTTTAAGCCAGTACAATTTGCCACGATCTGAGAAACATAAAATAGTATCATGGGTATTACAGACCAATAAACGCTCGATAAAGTCTTCTTCTTTCATCTTAGTCGCAGCTTTACCCTTACCACCACGTCGTTGCGCTTCATAATCGCTTAACACTTGATATTTAACATAACCTTCATGAGAAAGCGTTACGACAACATCTTCTTCAGTAATTAAGTCTTCTAATGACAAATCATGCGATGCATTAGTAATTTCAGTGCGTCGTTCATCACCAAATTCATCACGAATGGCAACTAACTCTTCACAAATTACTTCCATCAGACGAGCAGGCGTTGCAAGAATATGCAGTAATTCTGCAATAATATCTAATAACCCTTTGTACTCAGTTAGAATTTTTTCGTGTTCCATGCCAGATAATTTATATAACTGTAAGTCCACGATTGCTTTTGCTTGCTCAGCCGTTAGGTAATATAAGCCATCTCGAATGCCGTATTCAGGCTCCAGCCACTCTGGGCGGGCTGCGTCATTACCTGCAGCACTTAACATTTCACCAACATTACCCAAGGTCCAACCTTGAGCAACAAGCTTCTCTTCTGACTCTTTTCTATTATTTGACTCTTTAATAAGCTTAATTATTGGGTCAATATTAGATAAGGCAATCGACAAGCCTTCTAGAATATGTGCACGCTCACGCGCTTTTCGTAATTCAAAGATAGTACGACGGGTTACAACCTCACGACGGTGTAAAACAAACTCTTCGAGCATTTCTTTGATATTAAATATTTTTGGTTGGCCGTTAGTTAAGGCAACCATATTAAAGCCAAACGAAATTTGCATTTGGGTAAGCTTATATAAGTTATTTAAAACAACTTCGCCTACTTCACCACGTTTGATTTCTATAACCATACGCATGCCGTCTTTATCAGACTCATCACGTAAAGCTGAAATACCTTCAAGCCTTTTCTCTTTAACTAACTCAGCCATTTTTTCAATCAAACGAGCTTTGTTTACTTGATACGGCAATTCATGAACAATAATGGTTTCTTTACCCGTAGTTTCATGAACTTCAATTTCAGCACGGGCACGAATTTTTATTTTACCACGACCAGTTCGATAAGCTTCTTCTATACCTGCTCGGCCACTGATAATACCCGCTGTTGGGAAATCAGGTCCTGGAATATGCGTTAATAACTCTTCAAAGCTAATTTCACTATTATCAATTAGGGCTAAACAACCATTAATGACTTCAGTTAAATTATGAGGAGGTATATTGGTTGCCATACCAACTGCAATACCACTACCACCATTCACTAATAAGGTAGGAATACGTGTAGGCATTACTGCAGGGATAAATTCGGTACCATCATAGTTAGGTACGAAATCAACCGTTTCTTTGTCTAAATCGGCTAAAATAGCATGAGATATTTTATCCATGCGAATTTCGGTATAACGCATAGCAGCCGCACTATCACCATCAACCGAACCAAAATTACCCTGACCATCGATTAACATATAACGCATTGAAAAAGGTTGCGCCATACGAACAATGGTATCGTATACAGCAGTATCACCATGAGGATGATACTTACCTATAACATCACCAACCACACGGGCAGATTTTTTATAGGCTTTATTCCAGTCATTACCCAATACATCCATGGCAAATAACACACGGCGATGCACAGGTTTTAAACCATCACGAACGTCAGGCAAGGCACGCCCAACAATAACGCTCATAGCATAATCTAAATAGGAGGTTTTTAGTTCATCTTCAATATTTACTGGAACTATTTCTTTGGCCAGATCGGACATAAATCGACGGTATCCCTTAACTAATTCTTTTGCTTAATAATGTATTCAAATGATGTCAATACCAAATGAGTGTTATTAAACGTTATGTAAAGATTTTTATTATTATCTTATAGGTACTAAAACAGTATTCAACGCAGCATACTAGCACAAAATTTATCGATGCAATACTGCTTTATTTCGTGGTTATTCAGTAGTCATTTTATTAATAAAAAAAGCGCTTAAAAAAGCATCTGTATGTCAGAAAAAACAAAGATATAATTGATCTGCTCACTTTGTTTAAAAAGTAGATTCGTTTAGACTGTCACTCTCTTTATCAATAAATAAAATTAAAACTGTGCTCATGACTGATACAAGCTCCTCCTCTAACCCAGACCTTAACGAAACGCTTAATGTAAATAACGATGAAATAGCTAAATTTGAACAAATAGCTAGCCAATGGTGGGACTTAACAGGTGACTTCAAACCTTTACATCAAATAAACCCATTAAGAGTGCAATTTATATGTCAGCATGTAGCGGAGCATTTTGATAACGGTTTATTTGATAAGCAAGTGATTGATGTTGGTTGTGGTGGTGGAATTTTAACAGAGTCCTTAGCCAAACTTGGTGCAAATGTAACTGGAATTGACATGGGCACTGAGCCACTGAATGTTGCTAAACTTCATGCGCTTGAAACAAGTTTAGAGATTTCTTACGAAAGAATTACAGCAGAAGAAAAAGCACAGAATAATGAAGGAGCCTTTGATGTCGTTACTTGCATGGAGATGTTAGAACATGTTCCAGACCCTGCCTCTGTAATTAAAGCATGCGCTGATAGTGTAAAAGCAGACGGTTTAGTATTTTTTTCCACGTTAAACAAAAGCATCAAATCATATTTGTTAGCAATAGTAGCTGCGGAGAAGTTATTAAAACTGGTGCCAAATGGTACCCATGATCATGATAAGTTTATTCGTCCCTCTCAATTAATCAGCTGGGCTGAAGAAAATGGTTTAAAGTGTATTGATGCTTGTGGTATTCATTACAATCCATTGACAGAAAATCACAAACTAACATCATCACTAGACGTTAATTATCTACTTTGTTTTAAAAAACTGTAATACAAAAAGGGAGCAAAGAGTAAAGTACTCCCTTAAACTTTGCTCTTTTTCCATGCAACTTGCTCAAACAATAAACGGCCAAACGTGATCACTCCTAACCAACTGAAAAATCGACTTATTTGCATGCATATATCAAAACACACTAATCGACATTAAAAATTAATGAAAATATTTTATCTTTTTTTTTAAAGCAGAATAACGAATAAAAGAATTAAAATAATCGTTGCTTTTACGAAATTCCAAAATCAATTAGCTATGCTAGGTTAGTCATTACTAACATAGGTTTTAACAGCAAAAATACAACGAAAGATCAAACGTTTTTATCACTTGCAAAACACCTAAAACCTCACTATCTTGTGTTTTGTAATTTTTAAAACCCTAGATATTGTGCATTTGCTGTTCAGTTGTTATTTAGACTACTTCACCACTTAAAGGTTTGCTTTAGGTGTCACTAGAAGTGTAATTACTCTACGTCCCTGAACATACATATTGAAGTAGATCGGGTATAAAAAACAATCGCAGTTAACAACAATAATAAAGGCTTTGCAGGTACTTCATGAATAACAACCTTTTTGTAACCAAACGAAATGGCGAGAAAGAAGCCATTGATCTTGAAAAAATTCACCGTGTTATTGCTTGGGCAGCAGAAGGGCTTGAACAAGTCTCTGTCTCTCAAGTTGAACTTAAATCTCATATCCAATTTTATGATGGTATAAAAACAGAAGACATTCACGAAACTATTATAAAAGCAGCTGCTGATTTAATTTCTGAAGAGACTCCTGATTATCAGTACCTTTCTGCAAGGCTTGCTGTTTTTCACTTACGTAAAAAAGCTTATGGTCAGTTTGAGCCTCCTGCCCTTTATCAACATGTTGTTAATTTGGTTGAAGCAGGAAAATATGATCAACATTTGTTAACTGATTATAGCCAAGATGAGTTTGAGCACATGGCGATGTTTTTAGATCATAGCCGTGATTTAACCTTTAGTTATGCTGCGGTAAAACAGCTCGAAGGAAAATATTTAGTTCAAAACCGTGTTAATGGCGAAATATATGAAAGTGCACAATTCCTTTATCTTTTAGTTGCCGCTTGTTTATTTGCAAAGTATCCCACTGATACACGTTTAAAGTATGTAGAGAACTTCTATAACGCGATATCAACGTTTAAAATTTCATTGCCTACCCCTATTATGGCGGGCGTACGTACGCCGACACGTCAATTTTCATCTTGTGTATTAATTGAGTGTGGCGATAGTTTAGATTCAATTAACGCCACGTCTAGCGCTATTGTTAAATATGTATCCCAGCGTGCAGGTATTGGTGTTAATGCCGGTAGAATTCGTGCTTTAGGCAGTAGTATCCGTGACGGTGAAGCATTCCACACGGGCTGTATTCCATTTTATAAACATTTTCAAACTGCGGTTAAAAGCTGTTCGCAAGGGGGAGTTCGAGGCGGCGCAGCCACCCTTTTCTACCCTTTATGGCATTTAGAAGTAGAAAGCTTACTGGTATTAAAAAATAATCGTGGTGTGGAAGAAAACCGCGTTCGTCATTTAGATTACGGTGTGCAATTTAATAAAGTAATGTATCAACGTTTAATCAAAGGCGGCTCAATCACCTTGTTTAGTCCAAGTGATGTACCTGGGCTTTATGATGCTTTCTTTGAAGATCAAGATAAGTTTGAAGAACTCTATGTGCAATACGAAAATGATGATTCAATTCGTAAAAAGCGCATTAAAGCGATAGAATTATTTACTTTGTTCGCTCAAGAGCGTGCAAGTACAGGTCGAATTTATTTACAAAATGTAGACCACTGTAATACTCATAGCCCGTTTGATCCAAAGAAAGCAGCTATTCGTCAAAGTAACTTATGTTTGGAAATTGCCTTACCAACTAAGCCAATGAATGACATTAACGATGAAAATGGTGAAATAGCTTTATGTACACTATCGGCATTTAACTTAGGTGCTATTGACTCTTTAGATGAACTGGAAGGTTTAGCTGATTTAGCGGTACGCGCTTTAGACTGTTTACTTGATTATCAAGACTACCCTATTGCGGCAGCGCAAAGTGCTAGTATGGCACGTAGAACATTAGGTATAGGTGTTATTAACTATGCTTATTATCTAGCTAAAAACGGTCTTTATTACTCCAATGGTAGTGCAAACAACCTAACTCATCGTACGTTTGAAGCGATTCAGTTCTACTTACTTAAAGCGTCGAATCAATTAGCAATAGAACAAGGTGCATGCCCTAAGTTTAATGAAACCCGTTTAGCACAAGGTATTTTACCTATCGATACTTATAAAAAGAGTATTGATGATATTACCGGCGAACCGCTTCATTTAGATTGGGAAACGTTACGAACAAGTATTAAGAAACATGGTGTAAGAAACTCAACAGTTTCAGCATTAATGCCTTCAGAAACTTCATCTCAAATATCAAATGCGACAAATGGCATAGAGCCACCTCGTGGTTTAATTAGTATTAAAGCCAGTAAAGATGGCATATTAAAACAAGTAGTGCCTGAATACGAAAAGCTAAAAGATAACTATGAATTATTATGGAATATTCCTGATAACCAGGGCTATTTAGAGTTAGTTGGTATTATGCAAAAATTTGTAGATCAAACAATATCCGCTAATACTAATTACGATCCATCGAAATTTGATGGTGGTAAAGTACCGGTCAAACAAATCCTAAAAGACATTTTAACGGCCTATAAACTTGGTGTTAAAACAATGTATTATCATAATACCCGTGATGGTGCGAGTGATAGCATTGAAGTAGAAGATGATGACTGTGCTGGTGGCGCGTGCAAAATATAAATTTTGTTGATTAATTACACCTTCCAACTCACCTTAAAATTAATATATAAAAAGAGCCTAGCAAAGCACTAGGCTCTAACGACACGCATTTAGTCATAAAAATGTGAAGTCTCAAAGGAATAAAACTCATGACGTACACCACCTTTAACCAAACTCCTAATAATGCGCTTTTAGAGCCTATGTTTTTAGGTAATAGTGTCAATGTCTCTCGTTACGATCAACAACGCTATATTGCCTTTGAAAAACTTATCGAGAAACAACTTTCATTTTTTTGGCGCCCAGAAGAAGTCGATGTATCAAAAGATAGAGCTGACTGGCAGAGTTTAACTGACTCAGAAAAACACATTTTCATCTCTAATCTGAAGTACCAAACATTATTAGATTCGATGGCTGCTCGTTCCGTTAATGCCGTATTATTACCTTTAGTTTCTTTACCTGAAGTAGAAACCTGGGTTGAAACATGGGCTTTCAGTGAAACAATTCACTCAAGATCGTATACCCACATTTTACGAAATTTATTCACAGAGCCCGGTGAGATATTTGACGATATTATTGTTAACCCGGCTATTTTAAAACGTGCAAGTAGTATTGCTAAGTATTTTGATGACGTAATTCTAACCACGCAATTACTACAATCACAAGGTGAAGGTAGTTATACAGTTGAAGGTAAAACGGTAGAGGTCAGTACTCGAAAACTTAAAGAACGTTTATACCTAGCCGTTTGCTCTGTTAATGCATTAGAAGCTATCCGTTTCTATGTAAGCTTCGCTTGCTCATTTGCTTTTGCGGAACGAGAGTTGTTAGAAGGTAACGCAAAAATAATCAAGCTTATTGCCCGTGATGAAGCGTTGCATTTAACAGGTACACAACACATTCTGAATAACTGGCTGTCAGGAAGAGATGATCCTGAGATGAAAGAAATCAGCATTGAAATGCGTGATGAAGGTCTGCAAATATTTTTAGACGTAGTCGAGCAGGAAAAAGAATGGGCACAATATTTATTTAAAGACGGTTCAATGATTGGTCTTAATGCGGAAATATTAAATCAATATATTGAATATATCTCTAATCAACGTTTAACCGCTATTGGATTTGACGCACCATTCAAAATAAAAAGTAACCCGTTACCGTGGATGAATTCCTATCTTGTTAGTGATAATGTACAAGTTGCACCGCAAGAGACTGAAATATCAAGCTATTTGGTAGGGCAAGTGGACTCTTCAGTTGATGCTGACGATTTCGATGACTTTGATCTTTAACTGTCATTTTTATTACCGTTATTAACTCGTCGTCTATTTTAAATAACGTTTAAGTCAATTATTCCAGGTACAAACACTGACAATGATAGCTAAGCTAGGTGCCGATAATGCAGCGAGTAGTCAACAAGACAAGCTCAATACCACGCAGACTTTGACACCTAAAATAACGGTACAAGGTAAACAGGTTTGCTTTAATAACAAAAAGCAAACCTTGCTCGAATGTTTAGAAACCAATGACGTAGAAGTTCATTACCATTGTCGGGATGGGTTTTGTGGTGCTTGCCGTGTCACCCTAACCTCTGGTGAAATAAATTATCCACAAGGCGAGCCTCTTGCTTTTGTTGGTGAAAATGAAATACTACCCTGCTGCTGTATACCTATCACAGATATAAGCCTGGTCATAGATAAATAGTCTAACCTTCCACATTGTATAACTAATAGCCACTTTTATTTATTGCTAGCCTTAATCTCCCTTATTACCTTCAGAATAACGTAAGCGTCTGGAAATTAGCATATTTCCCTAGATAATAATCTACTCTTGAGTTGCTCTAACTTAATCAAAGGAATAACTCATGGCTCGCCGAACCTCAAAAGACAGGAAAAACCTCATTTAAAAAAATAGCCATTAGCCTATTGGTAGGCACCATTTTGTCAGAAAAATCAAATCCAGTCGAAGTACTTTTAAACAACAAATAAATTTACCACTGCTATTAAATTCATCTATGAAGCCATGCTCAACGATAGCTTCACCACCAAACTTTCAGTTTTTCGTAGACTACCCCCTACTCTAACAGTTCATCTTCTTCATTAAACCGAGATAATGACTATTCACAATCATGTCGTTATTTAAAATATGTTACTTTTTTATTAGTAAAAACAACATACGCTTAACACCAAAACGAAGCGCACCTTAAAAAATAAAAACAGGGAATTAACACTCAAATGCCCCCTACCTATAAAAAAGAAATACTTATCAATTTATATGTAAAGAAAGGGGCTATCACCTGAATTAAATAACCAGCTTTTTTGTTGGCGATAATTTATTGAAACATGGGGGATTTATTTCATAAAAATTTGAAATAAACATCACTTCAACATAGGTGATAGTCGTTATAGAATAAATGTTAATTATATAGATAGGGCTTTGGAGATTAAAGAATCAATCCAATAAAAAAAAGGTAATAGCGTATTTGATATTACCTCTTAACTTTTTATAATGAGTATTCGATTAAGAATAATTACATCGAATTAAAAAAGTAATCATTATTTACTCGAAATTTAATAGTGCTACTTTACAAATTACAACTATAACTTAATTGCACATTATCAACTCTTGTAATAACCCAACCAGGATTAGAGTCCCGCTTCCCATCGCCATTGGAATCAGTTCTGTACATGTATCTTTGGGTAGTTTTCGTTTGATAACTAAAGTCATATTCATCAGAGTGACAAGTTGTATAGCTTTTCTCATCACCAAGCTTAGGAGAGCGATTAAATGCTTTCACTGTTGATTTCAACGCAGAACTTGATAAAGAACTTGATGACTTATATGTAACTTTTATGGAGCTAATTGACTCAATATTAGGTAATAAAGCTTTATCATGACTGCTAAGAGCGAGAGCCATTTCATCATATAGCGTATAAAAAGCACTATCATCGGAGTTTGCAATTGTATTTGTTACTATATTTTTTGTAATTACAGTATTTGTATCAATGGCATTTGATGCTAAAGATACGCTAAGTAATAAGCTGGAAATAAAAATGGGGGTAATTGCTTTTTTTTTCATTATTAATAACTCCTTTATTAATGTTTATCATTATGATATCCGCCCTGAGTTCCTAGGGAGAAAGTAAAAAATATCTAAATTTAGATTCAAAGTCAATAAGCCAAATTTATTTGGGCTTTGGTAATCCAGATAAGAATGAAGTCTGTGGCTGTTGTACCACATTGTTATGTAACTCAGGATATCCTGATGTGCTTCATAGCGTGTTTATCTCTACCTTTATTGAAAAAAAAGACCGTGTAAATTAATGGTGATATTTGCATTTGTTGGTCAACAATCACAACCAAGCCATTTGTCGATTCTATAAAATCAACAAAGTTACGCTAAATAAATACTTCTGGCACATCAATGAAAATTTTTATTAGGCTAAGTCCTTTACTAACGCAATAATAAACTGGGCAGAGGTATTACTGGGCAGACTGAACTCTCCGGCTGCGGTGTGGAGTTCTTTTTGAGGATTCAACAGTGTTTATCACTTGAGTCGTTTTTTGAATAATGATTAGTGCTAGGATAACACTGGTTCTGTTGTGCTCTTGATAAACCATCAATTTTCGCGAGTAAAAACATTTTGGATTGAGGTTATGTTGATGACAAAATTTGTAAAAGTAGCAATCGTAGGATACAAAAACACAAAGCCTATGAGTTTACCATACACTTTGTATTTCAATTTTGTATGGGCATGTATTGAAGGTTTATCTGATTGCTTAACTAAGTGTTTAAGGCGCTAACATTCCAACTGTGAACGCCTTTTCCTGTAGATTATTTAGCAATATATAACTTTAACTCTTGTTAATAAACTTAAGTCTGTTTGATTCAATTTACCTAACATCAGCCAATCAACTAGTGCATCTGTTAGTTCATCCTGATGTGGGCTCTGTGAGTTACCAGATAACATTTTGTTTTGTAGCATCTGTACTTGAATAGCCATACGCTGTTCGGCAAACGCCTCTGGTGATGATATCTGTGCCAGTATTTCTAATGCTATCGTTTTATCAGCGCGCTGACTACCTACTGCATTTTCAGTTAAGGTAAGCTGCTCTGTTAAACGTTTTTTCCAACTTTTGGATAAAGAAATAAATTGGCTTGTTTGAGGTAACTGTACTGAGTTCAGTTCTTCTTTAGCAATAAGATTTAATAAAGCAAACAAGTTTGACCAAACTTGTTTTTTCTCGATATTAACCAACTCAGCTAATGTATTTTCCAATTGCTTTATAAAAAGTTCAACTTGAACAATTACTGATTTGATAACAGGCTTATGCGCAATCACATCTTCTAATAACGTTTTTGTGGCTTGTTGAGTCAACTTTACTTGTTTACTACCGTTCAGCTGACTGTCATTAACCCCACTGTTTTCATCATGGGCTAAACCTTGTTTTAAATCGGTTAACCGCTGAGTAAATTCAATTTCTTGTTTTGATTGTTCAGCTTGTTGAGCTTCTTTAGCTTGTTGGCGCATAGCAAAAACTTCATCATTTGTACTTCTAAATTTTTTCCATAACTTAGCTTCTTGATGACTGCCAGTAAAACCAATGTCTCGCCATTGTTGCTGTAGCTTTTTAATTTCATCAATTGCCTGCAAAACATCATCACTGCTTTTAAGTGAGTCAGCTTTATCAATGAGTGCTTTTTTAGCAATAACATTCGCTTGATGAAAGTTACTGATAGCGATTTTGACTGGTTGCAATGACTCTCTAAACTTTGTTTGTAATTTTTTATAATGCTGCCTGTCTACTTCACCCGAATTCTGCCACTGACTATGCAGTTTATTTAACTGGCCATCGAGACTTTTATAATCGACAGATTGATTTTTTTGCATTTCAGTTAATGTCGACAGCAATTGTTCAGCTTCAGTGATAATATTTTTTCGAGTAGTTAGATGCAAAGCACGTAGTTTGTCTTGCTCTGCATAAAATAGTCGACAGGGTGCAAAAGCTTCTTCACAGGCTTGATTAAACTCTTCATTAAGCTGCTTTTCTACTTCATCATCAGCATGGCCTAAAGAGTTCCATGTTTGGCGATACTGTTTTACTTTATTTGCTTGCTCAGCGGGGTTATCTAGCGGTGAAGTGACCAGACTTTTAATCTCATCAAGCAATTCTTTTTTACGAGGAGTTGCAATGTAATGTTCCCAGTCGCTTAATTCTGCTAGCTTTTCATCAACATTATCGAAATCACGTTGCAATTGTTGTTGCTGTGAATCAGAAAGTAATGGGAAATTTTGTTTAACACCGGAAAATAGTCCAAAACAAACTTTATACTTCCCCTGCTCTGTTAAGCGCTTAATGTCATGCAGTTTTTTCTTTTGTTGAAAAAATACATTTTTTTGCTCACTTTGCAACGGTTTCAGGCCCGACTGCCATAGTTGAGTTATTTCTTGTTGTGCCGACTTAATTGATTTAGGTAACATGCCATTAGTTTTTTTCTCAATGGCACGCCAATCGATTAACCACTGATTATAAACGCGCATGCGTTCATTCAATTGAGCTAAATTCTCAGGTATGGTTAATTGTGAAACACTCGAAATCAGTGCCGTTGCTTTACTAACCGATTCAGCAATATCACCTAGCTGTCCTATTTTTTCTGCTAACAGTTTAATTTGCTCGATAAATACCGATTGCTCTTGCGCATTTAAGACACTGGTTTGTACTTTCTCTGATAATTTGCTTAATTCTGTCTTAAATTGTTCTTCATCAAGTGATTCATTTTCAAATACTGCTGTAGTTAAACGCTGGTTTTTCTCATGAACAGTTTGGCTAAATTCAACTTTTGCTTGTTGTTTGTCATGCTTGAGTTTGTCGGCAATTTTCTGCTGTTCAAACGCTTCAACTTTACTGGCAAATGTTTTTCCTAGCTGCTCGTTAATACTGTCATATTTGAGGTGAAATAATTGTTGCTGTTCCAGCGTTAAACAATTGAAATCGCCTTGTATAAGTTGCCATTCTTTATCTAAAGTCAACTTTTTATTTTGAAAAATCCCGTAATCAAGATTATCTTTTAAAGCTAATAATTTAGATAAAATAAGTTGTGCTTTTTTAGTTAAGACTAACGGTTTTTGTTCTATTTGATGAATGTCATTGAGTTGGTTATTAATCAGTGTGGAAACGGTATCATTACAAGATTTTTTAACTAATTTTTCTAATAACTTAACCTCATCAACATTTTTCAATAAGTATATTTGTACCGATTCATCTTGTTTCTGAGTAAAGGTATTAATTAAAAGTTGACTGCTGTTATGCTTCTTTTTAGGACTTACATGACTAATTTTTCGAGTATTAATCTGCTCATACAAGGCAATAACTAAATCACTATTTTTTTCATGAGATAAACAAAGCTCTAATAATGGCAAACTGACTTGTTCACGCAACAAAAAAATTTCTTTTTTCTCTGCTGTTAGGGTAATAGCGTGTGAATCAACTAAAATACTTTCAATTTGTTTAGCCGCAAAAGATCGCACTTTTTCAGAAGAGTTACTGTCTGACGCTTGTACAAACACATCAAAATCGTTTAATTTAATTAACGCGGCACGACGAACTAAATCACTGTCATCCCCACTAATCATAGAAACTAAAACATCAAGATGATCGTCATCATTCGGCTGTAACTCATCGTTAATCGCAGTAATACGTATAGTGCTGTCTTGGTTTTGCCAGCTTGGCTTTTTTTTAAATAAAGAAGAAAAAATCATGTTGTTTAATCACATTAGAAGAAGAGGAAGAAAAAATCAGTTATATTTACTGTGTTAGCTAACACATGTCAGTTAAAGTTGATCATTACTAAAATAGGCAATGTCAGCAGCCGTTGGCTTTACACAAGGAATTATTTTTTCGCTAGTCTTATCAAGGTCAGTATTACTAGAAAACTCAGCTTTTAACTGACGTTTATTTTTCTCCACGATTTGGCCATCACTGCCAATGGTTAACATTTCATCGCTGTTTTCATGCGTTGATTGATAAGCCATAATAAGCTGTAATGCTGTAGCACGCTGCGCTTTGTCGACAACAGTACCTTCAGGCCATTTTCCTGTTTCAGCTGCACATTTCAAACGAACATACATGTCATTAGACATAGTATTAATTGTATTGTGTAAATCCATAAGGGTTACCTAAAAAAAAGAAAACAGAATAGATTTAACAATCAAAATTCTGTTTTATGTTTTATGTTTTATGTTTTATGTTTATATTTAGATATCAGTAACATAACGCGAATAATCATATAAAGGATAAAGCCAATTAACGTACTGGCCATCGCAAGGTTATGCTGCCACGTACCTGGTGTAACGTTATCCCAAAACATAAAGAGGAAGCCGCCACAAAACAAAAACATGGCGATAAAAGAATAATTCATTAGTCGTTGAGCTTGTTTGATGCGATTAACTTTAGCTAAACTTTCTAATTGCTCTGTATTCAGCTCTGTTAACGAGGTATTGCAGTGTGAGCATGTTTTTGCTTTATCAGAAATTTTTTTCTTGCAGCTCGGACAATTTATCACAGCCATTGACTTACTCACACTTTAAAGGAATTTGAAACTAAGTGCCTTAATACAACGCCTTAAAAAAGCACTTGGTTTTATTGGCAATAGTATACCTGACATGAATAGTGATTTCACTAGTGTGTCTTGCTAGAAAACACACAAGTGACAATTAAATTACAAATACCAATGATAAAAGGTTGTCCATAGCATTCTTTTCTAGCACTTAAAGCGAGCCGCCTACTTCAGTTCCACTATGCTCTTGACGAATGCCAACGAGTCGTTTAACAAAACTTTCCGCCCAATCATCAAGTAAACTTTGAACTGCTTTCATATTGTCTATACCTGAGTTAGCGATAGTGGTATCAACATATTTAGTACTAATTGCTGCTATCACTCTCTGGCGTCTGACTCCTTGTAAAAACTCTATCTCCAGTGACACCTTAGTGGTCACATCCTTCTGATCCATAATTTGTAAATAAGCATAGTTACCTGCATTCACTACAATTCTAAAAGGCACAAAATCTAGTGGTGATAATTCTGAACTTTCAAATTTTACTGCCGACAAAGCACCCCGAATAGTCATGGTATTTGGGCCAACGCGCTTAACAACCTGATAGTTGTTAGCCGTTAACTTAATGGTTAACTGCTGATTAAGGTAATTTGATAATGCTTTGAGCTGTTCGGTAGTAAACTTCGCTTGCGGGCCTGGTGTGATCCACATTTCAAAAGGTACCAATTTAATTTTGCGAATATTGGCAAGCATAGTGATGTTAAAATTAGGCGCCCGATATACCTTGGTATAATCCGGATCGCTGACATCAACAAAATCATCATAATTTTTTAGAAAGCCAGACTTTTGCTGATCGGTTATATTAATACAACCACTGGTTGATATTGCCGTAATAAACACAACAACAAATAATAAAATTTTCTTTAACATGATATTCCTGAACGAATAAGCTTATTTTCACCATAATAGTCTATTATCTAAAAAATACGCAGCAAATCATGCCAAACAATGTGCCATAAAGGACAAATTGCGCTAGGATACAAGGCAGAATATAATGATTCTCGAAAAATGTTCGCCTAGAAAAAATCACCTAACCGTTACCCTAACTATTACCACGTAATCCCCTTAAATAAGTCTACTATGAGTCAAACAACGCTTTTAACTATTCCTCGCTTAATTTCACAAGTATTATCGGTTTATGATGCTGATACTGATGCCGTTTTTAATCAAGCAGGCATTGATCTTAATAACCAAGAAAATAGCCGCATTTCCATGGAGAAAATGGCTGGTTTGTGGCAATTAGCCGTCGAAGCGAGCCAGAACCCTAATTTAGGCATTGTCGCGGCATCGCTATTTCAGCCCGCCTATTTAAAGGGCATTGGTTTAGCTTGGATGGCCAGCGAGAGCCTTGAAGAGGGTTTACGTCGATTTGTGCAAAGTAGTCAATTAATTAATACCTTGATGCAAATTGAACTCGTCGAACAAGGAGATGATCTACTTATACAATATCAAGGTAAGTCGTCAAAGGAAGATAAAGTAAAAGCACATCATTGCGCTATCGAATTAGGCGTTGGATTTTTTCTAAAAATGTTCCGTTTAGCTGCAGGGAAAGCTATTCCTGCCACTGGCGTTTATTTTACCTTTGCAGTTGATAAGCGCAATAAAACTTACCAAGAGTATTTTCAATGCCCTGTGTATGGTAATCAAAAAATGAATGGTATTTCATTTTCAAAATCACTGTTAACAGAAACGTTGCCGACTCATGATAGTGAATTAGTTGAATTAAATGAAATGCTGATAAATAAGCATTTAAATAATCTAAAAAAAGGTGATACCAGCACTAAGGTAATAAAAATCATTCATGAGTTATTACCCAGTGGTTGTCCCAGTGAAGAAATGATAGCCTTTAAGTTACATATGAGTAAACGCACGTTACAACGCAAACTAAAAGCTGAAGGACAAGCATTTTTACCAATGTTAACGAGTGTTAGGATTATGTTGGCAAAACAGTATTTGAAAATAAATGAATTTTCTATCACAGAAATCGCTTATCAACTCGGTTATAGCTCACCGAGTACGTTTGCTCGTGCTTTTAAAAAACAAACAACTGTATCTCCGGTAGAATTTAAAGGACATGATAACGGGCTAACGTTATTGTAACCCGTTATAAATCAAGCAAGTGTTATATCAAGTCACCACTATAAACGTTCAAAAGTGACGCTTGCTTGTGTAAACAAGACAGTAGTTGGCCCTTCAAAACCTGAGTCAGTTGCTAGGCTGAAGTACAAAATACCTTTATCACCGGTAGTAATAGTAAAGTTTTTTTCTAACTGCTGAGAATCAAAAGCTTTCAAGTCAAATAATTCACTACTTGGGTCACAATCAGCCAAAGTATCAGAGCCAATATCACCTAAAGTAATGCCATTAATACCTTCTGAAGCATTATTGCCGAAATCAATATTTAAACGATAATGATCATCACCTTCAATTTTAACTTGCATTGGTTTTTCTACTGATAAACCTGCTTTTACTGACACCGCATGCGGCGCTCCGCCTATGCCAAAACAAATATTATTAACATTAGTGGCTATGTTTGTTTTAAAAACAGCACTATAATTTGTGTTAGCCGCCAGACCTTTTATTGGTAGGTTCAATAACATGCCAGTATCATCACTACGGTTATATGAATGCAATAAGTGCCCTGTTATCTCGCCACCTTGTTCGAGTTTAACCGTTGCTAAAGGCTCATCAGTTAATTCCCAATCAAACTCTTTGCCAAAGGGATAGTCAAAAAACAAAGTAGTTATATCAGTTTGCGCTAATGAAAAATCGACCGACTGACTAAAGCCTTCTGCTGATTTATCCGATTCTTTAAAGGTGACCATAGCTTTAGTAAAATAAAGGCTAGTGGGCCCTTCAAAACCCGAGTCAGTTAATAAGGTTAACCACAATTCACCCTTATCATCAGCCGTAACTTCAAAAACATTACCGCTATTATCGTAATTTTTTAGACCATAAATACTACTAGAGGGATCACAATCATCTAAGCTTGCTACGCCAATATCGCCTATCGCTTGACCATCTAAGCCACCTTGAGTTTGCTGGCCGACATCTATATTTAAGCGATAAGTATCAAGATGGTCTAAAGAAGCAGTCGGTTTATTAACTGATAAACTCGCTTTCACGGTTACCGCATGGGGTGCACCACCGATGCCGGCACATTGATCATTAACATTACTTGCTAATTGCATATCAAAATACGCTTGATAATGTTTGCCTGGCTCTAAACCTGAAATTTTTCGCGTAATATACATTTGTGTATCATCGCTACGGTTATAGGAATGTAAGTAATAACCTTTCCCAGTTTCTCCTGATGCTAAGGTAAATTCACTATTTTCTTCGCCTGTTAATTCCCATTGTTGTTCTTCACCAACGGGGTAGTCAGCAAAACCTAACTGCCACTCGCCTTTTGATTCAGATAAGTCATAAGATACACTGTCAATATAGGTTATTTCTTCATCATCATTACAGCCTGTAACTAACGTACTAATTAGCACAACACTAGATAATTTCATAAGTGTTAGTTTTTCAACTGATTTCATTAAGGTTTTTTTCATTAATTTTGCCTTTCTTTCTTACATAAGGGAAATACACTGAATGAGCAAGTTAAAATAAAATCCGGATTGATGCGCAACATTTTACGCCATAGACTGTGCCATTTGTGCCAAAATTTTTATTAGTGACAAACTGCAGACAAAAAAATACCGCTCGCTTTTATCAACAGACAAAATGAGCGGTATTTGATTTTTCATTGTCTTTATTACTGTAAAAATAGTAATAAAGTTCAAGGGTTAACTATTAATCTTTTCTGTTTGTTGTTGTTCTTTTTCCTTGGCCACTTTAGTAATACGCTCTTCCCAAAAATCAGCATTGTCTATGCCGAGTTTCTTAGGATCAAAAGTGAATATCTTCACACCCGCTTTTTGCTGTGCTTCATAATCTTTAAGCGCTTTAATTGCCGGCTTTGACATAAAGAAGATAATAATAATGCCAATGATATTTAACCAAGCCATCATACCAACACCAATATCCCCCATGCCCCAGGCTAAATCAGCCGCTTTAACCGTACCGTAGAAAGTAGCGCTGATTAATACTATTTTAAGCGCTAAATTCAATGCAGGAATTTTTAGGGTTCTGCGGATGTAGTAAACATTGTTTTCCGCGATGAAGTAGTAAGCTAAAATAGTCGTAAAAGCAAAGAAAAACAAAGCAATAGCAACAAATGGTTTACCTACACCACTGAAAACACTTTCAACAGCAAGTTGAGTGTAAGCTGGGCTATTAGCCGCTACATCTGCAGCAACATTTTGAATCAAAAAGGCTTCACCTGCGCCATGAACATTGTACGCACCAGTGATTAGAATCATGAAAGCGGTAGCAGAACAAACAAATAGAGTATCAATGTAAACAGAGAATGCTTGCACTAAACCTTGCTGTGCTGGATGTTCAACTTCAGCTGCAGCTGCAGCATGAGGACCTGTGCCTTGACCAGCTTCATTTGAGTATACACCACGTTTAACACCCCAACCGATTGCAGCACCAACACCAGCCATAGGGCTAAAGGCATCGTTGATAATCATCATAAAGACTTCTGGTAATTTATCTATGCTTAAGCCAATGATAACCAGTGACACTAAAATATAGGCAAGGGCCATAAACGGTACAACCACTTGAGTGAAATTAGCAATACGTTTAACACCACCAAATATAATAAAGCCAAGCAGTAAAACAATACCCGTTGCGGTATAAACTTTTACCATGCTTAGCGTGCCTAAAGCTGTTTCAATAGTATCGCCTTGGCCAAACACCATGGTTATCGCTTCGCCAATGCCGTTTGATTGCACCATAGGTAATAACAAACCGCAGGCAATAATAGTCGCAATGGCGAATATCCACGCATACCATTTCTGTCCCATGGCTTTTTCTATGTAGTAGGCTGGACCACCACGATAAAAACCATCTTCTTCTTCTTTATATATCTGGGCGTTTGTTGACTCAATGTAGGCAGTCGAAGCCCCAAAGAAAGCAACGACCCACATCCAAAATACAGCACCAGGACCACCAAAACCAATAGCGGTAGCAACACCGGCTATATTACCCGTACCAACACGGCCTGATAATGATACAGCTAAAGCTTGAAATGAAGATAACCCTTGCTCAGAACTTTTACCTGAGAGTAATAAGCGCCACATTTCGGTGAAATGACGCACCTGCACAAAGCGGGTTAGTATAGTGAAAAATAAACCTGCACCTAAACATAAGTAAATTAGCGCGGGGCTCCAAATGATACCGTTAATACTATTGACAAGTTCTTGCAAAGTTAACTCCTATTATTCTTTTTGTTTTTATAATTTTTTTACTGTCATTTATTTCGTTTAACGACAAAAGAAATCGTTTAAACATATTTAAGAAAAAGGCGAATTCATAATGAATTCGCCTTTTAATTTCTTCAATACTAACGTAAGTCATCTACCATATGGTAACAACCCGCTAAGAAGTCTCTGCCTAATAAGCTACTACGCTCATCAGACCAACCAACGCTGTAATCAGGTAATAAGTCATTGTCTTTAAAAGGCATTTCAATGGTATAAGCTAAACACTTAAATTGGTTACCAACCCAATTTGTGCCTACTGTCGGCAGTGCTTTACCTGGTTCATCTTTATCATAACCACGCTCATCTTGGAATTCTGGGGTGATCGCTACCATAAACTCTTTGAATTTATCTTCTAATGCTTTATGGCGGGCATCGTAATTAACAACACCTTCACAACCTGCAACAAAGTTCACTGGTAATGCTTCATCACCATGGACATCAAGGAACATGTCCACGCCAACTTCGAGCATCTTTTCACGAACAAGGAATACCTCAGGGCTACGTTCCATGGTTGGCTCTAACCATTCACGGTTTAAGTTTGCGCCAACAGCATTAGTACGAAGATGACCACGAACACTACCATCTGGGTTCATGTTAGGCACAATATAGAACACGGCTTTATTTAATAAAGCACGCGCAACACCATCGTCTTCATCAAGTAAACGGTCTAAGAAACCTTCAACAAACCACTCAGCCATCGTTTCGCCAGGATGTTGGCGTGCAGTGATCCAAATATTACGTTTTCCCTCACCTTCTTCACCAATTTTCAATAAGCTCATATCGCGACCATCAAGTGTTTGACCAAGTACTTGCAACTGACAATCGATATCCATTTGCGCACTGTGGATCAAATCCTGGTGACGCTCATAGCTATAAGGGGCAAAGTAAGCAAAATAGACAGAATCGAATTCCGGCATTATGCTAATAGTTAATTTTTCACCATCAAATACAGTAGGAACGCGGAACCAATGTTCACGATCATATGACGCTACAGCTTGGTAATCTGTCCAACCTTCAATATAAGCTGATTTGCCAGCATTGGTTATGTGCATAACATGCTCGACGCGATCGCCGGTTACACAGGTATCTGTTTGTAACTTAAAATGAAACCATTGATAAAAATCAGATTGGTTATCTTTTTTAATTTCTAATTGGATGTTTGCTGCATCAGATGCATCAAGAACGCGGATGTTACCACTATCAAAATTGTCAGTAATTTGCATAATAATTATTTCTTCACTGTTTGGCTTATATTATTGGTTTATGTGCGTGGCTTATATACTTGGCACAATACCAATGAATAATTGAATATAACAGTGTACACAAACAAGTGGCAGATCACTATATAGATTCAACTAAAATATTGTTATAAAGCGCGTAAATATAGGCCAAGTTCTGAAGAATATCCCATTGATTTACCAATAATCACATTTTCTTCACTTAAAACGTAATAACTGGGATAACCGCTGATATTAAAGGTTTGCTTAATTGCTTCATTACCCAAAGCGATAGGAAAAGTTAATTGATGTTTACTGGTAAAGGCCATCACTTCATCTTTTGCAGTAAAATCTAAGGCGATAGCAACAACATCGATATCTTCATTTTTTTGAAACAACGCCTGTAAATTTCCAATGCTTGCATGACAGACCTGACACCAGGGAGCAAAAAAATATAAAACCGTCACTTTACCTTGAGAGTTCAGTGATACCGTCTCGCCCATTAAGCTTGCTACCTTATTAAGTTCAATTTGAGGGTGCTGCTTGGCTGTAATACTTAAGTCAGTATTTTTGGCAAGCATGCTAGTTTCTCGCAAAAAAGAAAGTAGTTGAAAGGCAACGATAAAGATTAACGTTTGAATAATAATGCTTCGTAGCAAAACGGCAACCTGTAATAAATGTTAAAAAGGAATGTAAATTAACAGACCTGATTATCCGTGTTTTTCTTCGGCCTTTATAAATAAAATTTGTGATTGAGTGTTACTGTACAACCTTTTAAACACGGGCTGACTTATGAGGATATAAAATTTTTTCCAAGCGATAAATTTATTCTATCAATTAATTTTAAATACTTTTCTAATAATACTTGAAACCAATAGTGATACACCGAAGCCGACAACGAAATATAAAACAACCACTATAGTAACTAAAGCAGACTCATGGACCTGACCATTTTCGAGTAAACATATACCTTTACTGTATTCATAGTTACCTCCTTGCTCTAAACAATCATCGACTACGATAAACGTGTGTAAGGCCCAAATAGCTAATAAACTTGTAAAAACACCAATAAGTGTTGGGATTGAAGTACGATTCATAAATACCTACAGTATAAAGCCCTGAACACAGGCTTTCTTAAAAATTGAAGAGGAAACATAAAACTATTTTTATATTTCTTTGTTAATTTGTATCGATAGTAAACCACCGAAACATTATTATAAACTTTCTACCGCTGTAAGAACCAAGTTTAAATATCAACAAAGCCAAATGAATGCGAGTTATTTTAGCGTCTGTCCCATATATAAGGCGCTAAGTTTAAAAGCGCCAAGGATACAAAGCGCTAGCAGTATATTTAACTTGACGTTAGCGAGTATACCCACTCCCTTACTCACTTTAAAGTTATACTCAGAGCGCCATAAACCAATCATAATCCGCTTTATTTTTTAACTTTTGTGATAGATATAAGCCAAGTTCTCGAAGTTGACCTTTATCAGTATATTTCAAGATGAGTACTTTAAGTTTATCTAACGCTTGTGTGCTCTGCCCTGTGCCGTCCATTGCCAAAACAAAGGTATAAGCATATTGAGCATTGTTGGTTGATAAAACCATGGCTTGTTCAAATAACACAAGGGCTTGAGCAAGATTTTTCTGACGAACAAAATGTAAACCATAAGCATATTTTATTGCTGCTGATTTAGGTAAGTTTTTCAAAGCTTTAACAAAAACTGACGCTGCTTTTTTAGGTCGTTGTTGAACTCGATAAAGATCTGCTAAGTTGATATAACCCGCTTCAAAGTAAGGTTCAACGTTAATAGCACCTAGAAAAGCGACTTCTGCTGCGACTAAGTTATTAGTCTCTATCGCTATAGCGCCCTGATTTGCTCGACCTTCTCCTCGCCAACTGCTGATATCATTCGAGTTAAACAACTCATTAAGCGCTATATTGTAGAACTGCTGATCTTTAGCGGCAATATGACTAGTCACCAAACTTCGTGCTGCAGCAACTCGTATCGCTTTATATTTATCGGTTAATAAAGGACTTAGGTGCAATACTCTTATCGCTGGTGTTAATAAAACCGCGGCATTGACAGCACTCAGTCTAAGCAAATCTTCTTTATGTTCTAAATAGGGTTTTAATATCTCAATGGTGATCATTTGCGTAGTAAAATTTAGCATTTGCAGTGCACTGGCTCGGCTTATAATATCGAGTTGGGTATCGGCAATAATACTTAAGTGATCTTCAAGCTTAATTGCTTGGCCGCTATTTAACGCCATCAAAAACTGCTTACTTTGTGATATTGCTTTTGGCTTGCCATGCCATTGTGCTAAGTTCTTACTTGCCCATTGATTGCTTTTACTGTCATGACATTTTATACAAGCATTGGGCGTATCAAACCGTATAGATAAATCAGGTCTTGGAATTTTAAAACTGTGATCACGTCGGTCATCTACTCCCATGTAGCGGTTTGTCGGCATATGGCAATTAGCACACTGCGCCCCCGTTGATGACTCTTGATGTTGATGATGAGATTTTACGTTATACACTTCACCACCATGACACTGCAAACATAGACCATTGCCCTCAATTTTTAACTTCATCGTATGTTTGTCATGGCAATCCAAACAATTTACGCCTTTAGCATACATTTTACTTTGTAAAAAAGAGCCATAAACATAGACTTCTTCTTTAATTTGTCCATCAGAATAATAGTTAGGGCTAGAAGGTAACTGCGGCATAAACTGATCTAAAAATGGTGTATTGGCTTTGATACCATCGGTTAATGGCGCCCGTAAAGCATGACAAGAAAAGCAGTTGTCCATAAAACTATTATCACGCTTTTTACCTTGCCAATGGGCCGTTTTATCGCCAACACTACGCAGCCATACACTTGTAGGATGCTGGACAGAAGTGACATCTTTAGCAATGTCTCGATATTTATTTTCTTTGCCATGTGTAGACATATCGCCATGACAAGACAAACAGCCGACATTAATATTATCAAATGTTGTCTTAAATTTATTTTGGTCAGCATCATAGTTTCTCTTGAGACCATCTGAATGGCAGTCAGCACACATGCCATTCCAGTTTTGTAACGGTTGACGCCAATGTAACCTGTCTTCTGGCCTTATTTCTTCATGGCTGTAATTATGATACCAACGTTGCCCCCCGTCAGCTTTACTTCGAGAATCCCAAGCAAAAGGTAAAACTTGTAACTTACCCTGCTCTGTTTCGACAAGATATTGCTGCAAAGGAAAGTGACCAAAGCTGTATTTCACTTGATAGGTAATAGATGCATAACTTGTATCATGAGACTTATCTGCATACGTTTCTACCGCGGAGTCAGTAACGGTGTCATCATAAGAAATGGTGACATAATGTTGTTTATCTTTGATAAAGAAATGCGCTTTTTGGCCATAATGCTCCACATCGACATTATTGAAATTGGCTAATACCGAAGTTTTATCTGCAATAACCATGGCTTTAGCATGATCAGATTGCTGCCATTTATCATGTGATTGTTGATGACATGCAACACATTCTTTATTTGATAACGGTTTATTTTTTTGAAAAACATGTGCAGTCTCTGCGAAACTTTGCAATGAAAAAATGGCAACAAAACTGACAAAAATAAAACTAACAAAATACATAAAATTCAAAATACCTTACCTAAAACTAGTGCTAGAAAACTCACTGACAACTAATACCATAGTCGTTAAGCTCTTATTATTACGTCACTATACGGTTTAATTTGTGGAAATACTTGCTGTAACTCTTGCTCAGAAAGCTGCCAATGTTGTGACAGCACACTCGCCATCCAACTAAAACTATTAGAGGTCGGCATTACATCGCGCTGCTGAAATAATTCAGCGGGTTTTAATCCCGGCCAATGCCCTTTCACTTTACCACCTTTTACCCCACCACCGGCAAGAAATAACGCGCTGGCAGTGCCATGATCGGTTCCTCCTGTGCCATTTTCTTTGGCAGTGCGGCCAAACTCAGTACCAATAATCACTACCGTGTTTTGCCACTCTTCGCCAAGGCCAGTTTTAAGTTCAGCCAAGCCGTTATCAAGTTCAGTAAACTTTCGTGCCAAACGATTGCTCTGATTGTTATGGGTATCCCAGCCACCAAGCTCTAACATGGCACAATCTACACCTTGCTCTGCAATCATTAATTTTGCACATGACTTGGCTAAATCATTAAACTTACCTTGTCGCTTATTTTGACCATTGTCATCAACAAGGCCTTTTACCGCTAAAGCATTGGTGAGCTTTTCTTTTAAAACATCATCATTTTGATAGAGTTTACTAAGTGCTGAGTAAATATCTTCATCGGCACTTTTAAACTTTGATGGATACCAGCTACTTACTTGTTCAGCTTTAACCAAAGGGCTACGTAAACTAATCGGTGTTGAACGAGCAACCGCTACCGCACTTTTTGTTTTGATCTCAATCGCTCTCGCCAACCAACCACTGTCGTGATCTATTTCACTTTTACCACTTTCCAAAAAGTCTTGGCCGTCAAAATGAGAGCGTTTTGCGTAACCGGATGAAACGGCAACAATTGGCAGTAGTGACTTTTGTTGATACCACTGATGCAAATTGGTTAATGATGGATGTAGCGCAAAACCTTTTTCTAGCGGTAATAATGGGCCTTTAAAACTCCTTGATAATTTAGGACGTAACTCAACATATTCAGCATCAAGTGTTGGCACTATGGTATGTAAGGAATCTAAAGCGCCTCGTAATACCACCCAAACAATTTTAGGAGAATGTTTACTTCCTTGCTTGCCACTAAGCTTAGCTTTCGTCGCTGCATCGAAAGCAAACGCTGAACTCATCGGAAAAGATAAAACCGCTAAACCCGCACTTGCCATTTTTACAAATTTACGTCGAGATAAGGACTCAGTCTTTTCTAATGGTGAGGCTAATGATGAGGTAAAAGATGATGATGATAACGAGTCATTTCTAGTTGTTGTTTTTCTTTTTGTATTATCGATCATCATTATCTCCTTTGAAACTCAGGGCTCATTAATAACAAGGTACTTGCCTGTTGACGGCTTTCCGCTCTCATCACCATTTGATAAGTATTCTGGCTAATACCACTGCCTAATGCCGTAGCCATAACTTGCTCTGCATTGATTCTTTTGATTTGAGCTGATACCAAGCTTGACCACTCTACTCTTGCCATTAATGCACTCGCGCCTAACCAATCACTTTCATCATCACTAAACCCTGCTGGAGAGCCAGCGTTAAAAGGCATTTGACCCAGGTTTGTTAATGCGTTGAATAACGCTCTTTCATTAATTTTATTCGGTGCAATTGCTCGATAGGTCGAAATAACAAATTCTCTTGGCGTTTTAAATTTTTGTGGATTTTCAAGCCATGCTTCCTCTGCATCAAAGAGCGTTAACATCACTTGTTTGATATTGCCTTGATTGTTAAGCCAAGTATTTTGCATTTTATCTATTAATGACTGAGGCGGGCTTTCACCGACAAAATGATGGGCGATTTTACTGCAAACATATTTTGCTGTGTTTGGGTGCATGGCTAAATCACGCAACATTTGTTGACCTTGAGTTATGCCGTGCTGATCATATTTTTTACCTAATAACTCTCGGCTTCCTGGTTCATGAGCATAAGCTCGGAAAACAAAGCCGGTACCATGTTCTTTTTTAGGCCTTTTTACGCTCCAACCAGTAATACCTTTGGCTAATTCAATGACATCGTTTTGACTATAGCCGCCTGCCACTCCTAAGGTGTGCAATTCCATAATTTCGCGAGCAAGGTTTTCATTTAAACCAACCTTACGCTTTTTTGCCATACGAGAGTTAGGGCCAAATGATTTTTCATTATTCAAATAAATAAGCATGGCGGGATGCTGCTCGACCGCGAGTAACAAGTCAGCAAAGTTACCCAATAAGTTAGGCGCTATAGCTTCTCTTTCTAAAGTAGGAGACAAACCTACCATTAACCTACCCGCAGTACTGACACTGAAGTGGTTAGAGAAAAAATCAAATAACCGCCAACTAACACTATAATCGGAAGCGATAGCTTGTTTTAACGATGCCGCACTCATTTTCATATAAGTTTTACGAGCAGCGTTTTTAAGCATTTTATTTTTTTCTTTGTCTTCATTATTCTCTAGTACTTGGACTTTACTGCTTTGCCTTTGTTTTTGTTTTTGTTTCATTAATTTTTTTTGTTTTTGAAACCTAGCATGGGCGATAAAAATGTCAGCAGAACTGGGCTGTTTATCATTGAAATCAATGACTTTTAACTGAGATGTTAGCCACTTTTTTGGATCCGTTTTTGCTTGAGCGAGTTCATCACCCCGAGCGCCATAACCAAAACGATTAACGGCAATATTTTCCAAACAAATAACAGTGGATGACATTGAATTTTCTGACATAGTGTACCTTAAGTTTGCAACAACAATTGGGCTAACATCACTCCAATATAAAGTTGTTTATATATAAAGTACTATTAGCTTTACACAACTTTACTTTATCCAAGTCAATTTATAAGTCAATGTCTTGTATTTGTCCTTATTTGAACATAACTTTAATGTCGTTATTATTAATAATCAACAGCTATCAATTGACACAGTGGAAATAAACCAGTAGCTTATGTACATTACATATAATAATCACTAAAGACAAGTATACAGCGCAACCTTGTACTGTAAAAGCGACATAAAGTGATAAACTAAAGCTTAAGAGGCCAACATGACAACAGCAGTCGAAACATCAGGTGATGCTATTAATCAATCAAACGTTGCTAAAACGCCAATACTCGCCAAAGAATATATACTCCCGTTTATATTAGTCGCCGCACTTTTTCCTTTATGGGGCTTTGCTAACGATATAACGAACCCTTTAGTCAAAGCTTTTAAAGACATATTTCTTATTACCAATGCACAAAGCTCTATGGTGCAATTTGCCTTTTACCTAGGCTACGGCATTATGGCCATACCCGCCGCTATCTTTATTCGTCGCTTCTCGTATAAAGCAGGTATTTTATTAGGTTTAGCACTTTATGCTATTGGGGCTTTACTGTTTTTACCTGCCAGCATGACCGCGCAGTTTAACTTCTTTTTATTAGCCTTATGTGTTTTAACTTGTGGTCTTGCTTTGTTAGAAACCACAGCTAATCCCTATATCCTGTCTATGGGTTCACCAGAAACCTCGACACAACGTTTAAATCTAGCACAGGCATTTAACCCAATCGGCTCACTTGGCGGTATGTTTGTTGCCTCTAACTATATTTTAAGTGAACTTAAGGTTGAAGAATTTCGCGCTGCTGAAAAAGCGGCGCACCCTGAGTATGCTGATCTATTGCCTTCTGTTGTAGATGGCAAGCTAACCCAAGCATTAGTTGATTTCTCTGTTACTGAGCCTGTGGCACACCAAGCTATGCAAGCTGCTGACTTAATGACGGTTCGTGGTCCTTATATTGCTATTGCTTCAGTGGTAGCTTTATTATTTGTGGTATTTTTATTTCGCAAACTACCTGACACCATTACTCATGATGAACCGTTAACCGCTAAAGTATTAAAATCAACGTTTGTGCGTTTATTGTCTAACGCCCGTTACCGTGAAGGTGTTATTGCTCAAGCTTTTTATGTTGGCGCTCAAATCATGTCTTGGACTTTCATTATTCACTACGGTATGACATCAGTGGGTTTAACTGCGGCCGAAGCGCAACAATATAATATGATTGCTATGGGTATCTTCCTAGCAAGCCGCTTTATTTGTACTTTTTTACTCGCTAAAATTCGCCCAGGACAATTATTACTCTTATTAGCGATTGGTGGTATTACCTTATCGTTTGGTACGATATTTTTTGGCGGTATGACAGGTCTTTATTGTCTAGTTGCTACCTCAGCATGTATGTCATTAATGTTTCCTACTATTTATGGCATTGCGCTTAAAGATACCGGTAACGATGCAAGTTTAGCATCCGCAGGTTTAGTTATGGCCATTGTTGGCGGTGCTTTAATGCCACCATTACAAGGTAGCATGATAGATGGTTCTTCACTTATTGCTGGTATTCCAGCAGTACAGACTTCATTTGTATTACCACTGGTTTGCTTTATTGTTATCGCGATTTATGGTTATAGAGCGCATCATATCCATAAAGCATAACTTTTATATGATGTAGTTATCATCAAGAAAATATTTTATTGTCGATAAAATTAATTAAAAAGAGCAGCTTAGTCTGCTCTTTTTTATTTATACTAATATAATTTCCCTTAGCTATTGCACACCTGTGTTTTTTATTTATAATAATCAAATCACCTAAGTAACTATAATAAGGTTTATTATGAGCAAGGCCCTTAAATCAATAAAAACACTGTTGTTATTGTTGTGCACAAGCAGCGCTTTAACTGTTCTACCATGTCACTCAAGTCAAGAACCAGTTTCGGCACAAAGTGAGCGTCCTAATATATTGCTAATCATTACAGATGATCAGTCAATAGATACCATTAATGCCTTAGGCAATAAAGATATCGATACACCCAACATCGATAGATTAGCGCACAGTGGTATGGCTTTTACGCACGTATTTAACCAAGGTTCCTGGTCTGGCGCTGTATGTGGCCCAAGCAGACAAATGATCAACACAGGTCGTAATTTACATATGACTGGTTTTTCGCCTAAATCGAATAAAACAAAACAGCCACTAATGGGTGAAACCTTTCGCAAAGCGGGTTATGAAACTTTTATCACCGGCAAATGGCATGTGGGTGAAGATGCCTTAAAACGTTCTTTTACGCTTGGTCGTGCTGTGCATGAACAAGGCATGGCGCCACTTCGTAAAGGAGGCCAATGGCAGCCTTGGTTAACTGACTTTGGTGAAAGCATTAAATGGGCTAAGGAACAAAAAAATCAACATACCAGTGAAGCCTTTGCCGATGCCGCGATCAGTTATCTCGACACAAAAGAAGGCAGGAACGATAATCCTTTTTTGATGTATGTGGCATTTACTGCACCGCATGATCCACGCCAATCACCGCAATCTTACGTTGATAAATACCCGGCTGAAAGCATGACGTTACCCGCAAATTTCGTCACTATGCCAGAAGTAGATTCTGGCGATTATAATATTCGTGATGAAGCGTTAATGACTTTTCCGCGCACAGAAAAACAGACTAAAGAGTTTATTGGTGAATATTATGCCATGGTCGAACACATGGATACGCAAATCGGTCGTATTTTGGATGCTTTAGAAAAATCGCCCTACGCCAAAAACACCTATATTGTCTTTACCTCTGATCACGGTTTAGCTGTTGGTAAACATGGATTAGCTGGAAAACAGAATGTTTTTGAACACAGCATTCGCGCGCCCTTTATTATGGTAGGTAAAGGCATACCCAAAAACACAAGCGCAAAAGGCATGTTTTATCTAAATAGTATTTTTGCTACTACAGCTGATTTAGCTGGCATCGAGATACCCGACTCCGTTCAAGGACCAAGCATACTACCTATAGTGCGCGGCGAAAAAGATGTAATGAATAATTATATCTACGGTAGTTATCGCCACTTTATTCGCATGGCTCGTGATCATAGATACAAACTCGTCTATTACCCGTTACTAAAAAAGAATGCACTATTTGACCTTCAAAGCGATCCTTGGGAAATGCATGACATTGCTAAAGAGGCAGGTAGCGATTTAATTATTGATCGGCTATCTAAAAAGTTAGAGGAGTTAAAAGTTGAGGTTGGCGATACATTAAACAACGATGATCCTGTTAATAGTTATCAGCCATTTACAGGAAAAATAAGACCTGGTTTTCAAAAAGATCAAATTGGTGTCAAACAAACTGTTTTTACCGAACACTAATTTCAGGGCTATCAAGTTTATGTGCTTACTCCATACCTTACTTTTGGGGTAAGCACTTTTCACCCCCAAATTTATAACCCTACCAAACATTTTTAAAGCACTTTAAAACATAGAATTTTCACTCAATAATTTACCATCTAAATAATTCAACATTTTGGACTTTAACATGAAAGATATTCGTCAACAGGCGCTAGATTATCACGCCAAACCAACGCCTGGAAAAATTGGCATTGCTATTACTAAACCCGCTGAAACAAGTTATGACTTATCGCTTGCCTACAGCCCTGGTGTTGCAGAGCCTTGTCGTGAAATCGCTAAAGACCCAGATGCCGTTTATAAATATACTGGCAAAGGTAATACCGTAGCCGTAATCACTAACGGCACCGCGGTATTAGGTTTAGGTAATCTAGGTCCTATGGCTTCAAAGCCCGTTATGGAAGGTAAGGCGCTGTTATTTAAACGCTTTGCCAATATTGACTCATTTGATATAGAAGTAAAACACAAAACGGTTGCAGAGTTCGTTAATACGGTAGCAAATATCGCCGACAGTTTTGGTGGTATTAACCTTGAAGATATAAAAGCACCCGAATGTTTTGAGATTGAAAAGGCCTTAATTGAGCGCTGTAAAATTCCTGTCTTTCATGATGACCAGCATGGTACTGCTATTGTAACCGCGGCTGGCCTGATCAACGCTTTAGAAGTGCAAGGTAAAGATATCAAACAAGCCAAAATTGTTTGCTTAGGCGCTGGGGCTGCTGCAATCGCTTGCATGGAGCTGCTAATTAAGTGTGGCGCTCAGCGTGAAAAAATCTACATGTTAGATACCAAGGGCGTTATTCATACTCGTCGTGATGATTTAAATGAATATAAAAAGCTCTTTGCTAATAATACCGATTTACGTACTTTAGCAGATGTTATTGATGGCGCTGATATCTTCATTGGCGTTTCAGGCCCTAACTTGCTTAGTCCTGAGCTACTTAAAACCATGGCAGACAAACCTATTGTTTTTGCTTGCTCTAATCCCGACCCTGAAATAAAGCCCGAGCTTGCTCATGCAGTTCGTGATGACTTAATTATGGCAACAGGTCGCTCTGATTACCCCAATCAAGTAAACAACGTATTATGCTTTCCATTTATTTTCCGTGGTGCATTAGATGTTAGAGCCAGAACCATTAACGATGAAATGAAAATTGCTGCCGTTTACGCCATTTGCGCCATTGCAAAAGAACCAGTACCGACTGAAGTATTGGCGGCAAGTGGTGATGAAAGCTTAAGTTTTGGTCGAGGTTATATCATACCTAAACCTATGGATCCTAGACTATGTGAGCGTGTTGCAAGTGCTGTGGCGCAAGCGGCTATCGACTCAGGTGTTGCCAAACTTCCAAGTCAGAAGTAACCTAAGTAATATAATTGGCCTAACTCGTTAGCAGTTAGGCCTGTACAACCTTAACAAAGCGGTCTCAATTATAGTATGACTTATCACAGCTAATAGTCAGCTCCACTACCACAGCATTCATTCATAGAAATAGTCACCTGACAGGCGGATTTTTCCAGTGCTCCCATTGAAGCCTGTTTAAAAGACGTATAGCCCTTCAATTCATAAAAGCATTATGAGGTATTAATGCGCCCCCCTAATAAAGTTAGTTGCAGCAATATGAGGCTTTCCTGATAGCCATAAAAATTATTAACTGACAAGATAGTTTAGTAAAGTTTATTTATTATCTGTAGGAAACATCATGAAAATGAAATTATTATCAAGTTTAAAGCTTATGATCTTAACGCTTTGTTTATTTAGTCAGTCAAGCTCAGCAAATGCCCAAGATAAACCCAACGTAGTGTTTTTTTTAGTGGATGACCTAGGCTGGACAGACACGGCAAGTAATGGCTCTAAAATTTACCAAACACCTAATATTGATGCATTGGCCCACGAAGGTATGTCGTTTACCGGCGCTTATGCTGCCCATCCGCTATGTATTGGTTCCCGATTTGCCTTAATGACAGGTAAATACCCTGCACGCATCAAAAAAAGTAAACAATATGGCGTTATGCCGCCAAAAGAAAAGACCATGGCTGAAGCTTTTAAAGAGCAAGGTTACTCAACCTTTTTCGCGGGTAAATGGCACTTAGGTAAAGCAGGTGCCTATCCTGAAAATCAAGGTTTTGACGTGAATGTCGGTGGTCATGATAAAGGTGCACCAGCCCATTACTTTTATCCTTATGGTGATAATGATAATGATAAAAAAGTACCTGGCTTAGATTTGGTTGATAAAGAAGGTGACTACCTCACTGACTCATTAACCGAAAAGGCCAACGCATTCATTCGAGAGAATAAGGACAAACCATTCTTTTTATATCTTTCACATTACGCCGTACATGTACCGATAGAGTCAAAAGAAGTTGATAAAAAACAAGCGCAACAGCGTATCGACAAACATGAATTTATCGGCCCGGCCTATAAAGAATTAGGCCCCGCTAAACAAAAGATGCATCAAGATAATGCCACTTACGCTGGCATGGTTAAAAGCATAGATGACAGTCTAGGCGATATAGTCAAACAACTTGAAGCGTTAAACCTAAGTGATAATACTATTATTGTATTTACCTCTGATAATGGCGGCGAAAGCACAAAGACTACTGCCTATGGCGGCAAAGCAACATCAAACCTGCCGTTAAAAGCAGGTAAGTGTTGGTTATACGAGGGCGGTATTCGTGTACCATTGATAGTAAAGTGGCCTGGGAAAATTGCCGCTGATTCAGTGAGTAACCATGCTATCACCGGCACAGATCACTACCCTACTTTGTTAAATTTAGCGTCATTGCCTGAGCAACCATCACAACACCTTGATGGACACAGTTATGCCAATACCTTACTTAATATAAACCAAGCAGCACGCCCAGCAATGTTCTGGCACTTTAAAACCCAAGGTCATTTAGCAAGAGTTTGTGGTACTCCGAGTGGCACCGTTATCAAAGATGGTAAGTACAAGTTAATAAACTGGTACGATTCAGAAAAAATTGAGCTTTATAATGTTAATAAAGATATTGCTGAGAAAAACAATATCGCTAAGTCAAAACCTCAAATAACCAAACAGTTAATGACAACATTAAAGACTTGGCAAAATGACATGGCCATCGCGGTAAAATAAGCGATAATTTATTGCAGCTAAGCTTTAAAAAACGTAGGATAACTTTTATTACTTTATCGTAAAATCATATAAAAGTTATCCTATAAAATGAAAGTAGCCCACTTAATATTGTTAGCCTCATGCCTAACATTGAGTTGTGAATCAGCAAGTGTAATAACGAAAGCCGAAACAAGCTTCATTGAAACAAGCAAGGTCACTAGTTGGAACCATATTGAGGAAAAACAAGGTGTCTATGCAACGCTAAACCAAGCCGCACAGAAATACCAACTTAACAAACAAGTTACCTCTTCCACAAACAATCCCTTTTATCAAATAACCTTAGTTAAGAAGTTGCTTAATTGGGAGCAGCAACATAGCAATGGCGTTGAAGTCTCATTGCAGACACTTAACCTACAGGTTAAGCAACTTAATCAATTGCACTTTAAAATTAAATTGTCACCAGAAAACAGTATTATCACTACTAATGTTGCGGCGTTAAGCGAGAAAAACCCTTGGTTGCCACCTTCTCAAGACTATACAGCACTGCTATCTAAGCACGCGAATTTCACCTTGGTTTTTTATGGTGAACATCACGATAACTCACAAAGTAAAACACTCTACGGAGCCTATCCTTTTAAGCTAGCGTTTGACTCAAAGCAGCAGTGGTTGGACATCAATATTACTCCAGCAGACCTTAATTATTATTGGCAGCAGGATTATCAAGAAGAGCCTACTTCTCTTGCCAAAGTAGGCACAGAAAAGCTGCTAGGCTTTATTCTCGTGGCAGAAAGTGCTAATACTAAAGTCGTTAGAAATTATACTCCTAAGACCTTTCCAAAGCAGCATATTGAAGTATTTAATGAATTTAGCATTACACTCAAAGATTTAAAAGTCAGCTCATCACCATAATGCAATGATAAAACAGTTTAAGCTCTATTATTCTTATAGCGAACAGAAATTAAGCTTAATATTGCCAGACAAAACAAAAGAGCAACAGACGGCTCAGGAATGGTTAAGCTTGGCTTCTTCGTATCAAAAGTTTCAAGTCCTTGTCCTGAATATGAGGATAAATGGACTTCTCCACGTTGGGTAAAAGATTTTACAACAACCGTTCCTTCAATCGGTGTTCTATTTCCTAAATGTGCCAAAGGGGCAAGTAAACTACCATTAAACTGTTTGGATAAATCAATAGATTCAGCCTCAAAGAAATTCCAAATAATTTTATCTCGCCATAGGTCAGAAACGATACTACCGACAGCATTCCCTAAAAAGGCATCAGAGATATTTTTACCCGCGACATTAAAAATAATTGAACTGGGCATTTCGCTGCCAAAATTCAGATCATATTGCTGAATCTTATTATTACCAAAAAACGATGCTTGTGAAAAAGAAAACACCGATAAACCATTATCTAAGTTTTCTCCAACATTGAAGTGTGCAGAGCTTGGTTGCACTGTTGGCGCAGATAAATAAGAGTTTGGTGTTAATGCTTGTAAAAAAGATGAAAAACTTAAAAAATCCGCTTCAAGTTGCGTAAAATCAACAACAGCATTTGCGGTGGTCATTTTATCAATGATACTAGCATTTTTAATTTCTTGATAATTACCACCAATAAGTACGCCATAGCTATCATTGACTTGTACCTTTGATATGTTGCCTGCGACTGTTAACGCGTAATCAGTTTCTGAGTTGGTTTTCGGTAAGTGAATACCATAATTACTAAACTGCTCGCCAACAATTGAGCCGCCAATCAGTGCCCTGCCTTCAACTTCACTATTTGAATCTAAATCACCAAAGACAATAAGATTATTTTTATTAAGTACTTCAATAACACCTGCACTTACATCATTAGCAAAGCCAAACAATGGCATTAAGCCAACAATCAAATAACGGTTAATAAACTTCATCAAAAATACACCTATTAAGAATTAAACATAAACGTGAACGAACAAAGTGAAAGCGCTTACATTTTGTAACGGTATCATACTTGATTAATCATATTTACTCAATCTACTTAGCGCCACGAAAATAGCACTAAAAACAAAACAACTTAGCTCTTTTCGAAATATCATTCGAAAACAATACCGAATAATATGATAAGTTCGCTCAATTGAATCAACGTTTAATTAGCCATTATTAGCAATCATCATACTTATTCGCCCAGACTAAGGCACTTTGATAATAACCAGTGAGTTCATCATAATTCACTCTAACCATTTCAGCATTGCGCTTAGTTTTGTACCAACTACCTTGCTCATAACAGCTAACCGAATTAAGAATGTATTTTAGCGAAGATGGACCGTCATGGGTAAGCGCCGAAATAACTTCCGGAGCCAAAGGTAAAGTAGCCAATATTTTTTGAAGAGGCGCATCCAGTATGGCGCCTAATAATGAAAAAAGTCCGACCATAAAGCCCGCATCGCCAAGTTCAGGCATGGTTTTTTTTGTCATTAACTCACAGAATTTAGCTCTGACAATCGCCATACGAATCAGCTCTTGGGGTTTATCTTTCGCTAAAATGCCGGCACTAAGAAGTAAGATAAGTTTTTTCGTTTCCTCCTCACCTAAATACACTAACGCATTTTTAATTGATGTTACCTTTTGGGTCAAAGGTAAAACGCCAGAATTAATATATTTAAAGAGTTTAAAACTCAAGGCTACATCACGTGAAAACAAATCGGTGAGCCTATTAATATTAAGCTGCATGCTCACACATTCTTGCATTAGTTTGACTAAAACAACATGACTTGAATCTATTTCTTTATTTTCTGACATTTCTGGTTTACAAAAATAATAGCCTTGAAAAAAGTGAAAACCTAACTTCTTGGCTTGTAAGAACTCTTCCTTCGTTTCTATTTTTTCAGCTAAAACCTTTAAGTTCTTTCGCGATCTTAACTTATGAATTAATGGCGCTATTTCATCAAGTGGTGTTGCCTGAATATCAAATTTTATCAGTTTTACTATCTTGAGAAAGCGATTCCACTCTGGCTTATAAACAAAATCATCTAACGCTAAATGATAACCTTGGTGGTATAAGGTTAGACATGCTTGATAGACCTCCTCAGATGGCGTTACTGTTTCCAGTATTTCTATCATCACTTCTTTGGGCGGCAATATTAATGGCAAACCTGTTAGTAATGACTCTTCTGAAAAGTTGATTAATGCGGGTTTTCCCGAAGTAACCACAGCTAACCCTTGATTGAGATGAGTCCGCATAACTAATTTTGACGTTGCTTTATGTGGATCAATTGCTGGGAAGATGTTCTCAGGGCCGCCCCTATATAACAGCTCGTAAGCCACAACATTTTCCTTGCGATTTAGTATCGCTTGTCGTGCAGTATAAACTTTCATTATTGGTTCTTATTTAAAAAGCTATTAACAATATTAGTTTCATCGTTATTAATGCGGTTATTCTATATAAAGATTAACATCAACTCTATAAGTATTGATTATTCAATAACATATAACAATAACTATCCACACCAACAGTCAGATATCTTAACACAACTCCATTAACAACCAATCATAAGCTTGCTGCCAACCCAGCTCATAACCGGAAAAGGTTTTAACATTTAAGTTGTCTATACATCTGACATTAAGAATAGCCTGCGTAGATTTTTCCCCTTCAGCAGAATAATTGACCGAGGCGATCGCTTTTATTGACTCGAGTGAGCCTAACATAAGCTGAGCATCAAAAGCATACCGGTAGCGGTTAATTTTATTGACTAAAAGGCCAAAATCTTGCTGAAAAATATTATTTAGAAACATATCAAATTCTTCGACCATTTCGATAGTCACTTCAATATAACTATCAATAATAATCTCAGCAATGTTATCAGTATATTTGTGAATTACACAAAAACTTAAGCGGTACTTTTCCATTTATTCCCTTAAAGATAATACTAGTTTATATAAGTTAACTACATGAATTTATTTATATAACTAAACTAAAAAGTTAAAACCGAGTTAAAATAGCACACTCTACTAAATGTACAAAGTAAATAATAAACAATTAATCAGTACGGTGCTGATATGCCTTCTCTGGCCAGTTAATGGCACTACCATCACTACTGCGCTTGGGCATAATATCGTCAAAGTTATGTAGCTTCATTTTTTTATCTAACAAAGCAACTAGCCGTTGCGCTTGTGCTGGTTGCTGATTTATTAAGTTAGCTCGTTCTACTCGATCATCAGCCAAGTTATATAGCTCAAATCGTTCATCAGTGAAGAAATAAATCAACTTCCAGTTATCACTAATTACTGATGTTGCAGGCTCAACACCACCATCAATAAAATCAGCGCCATTATAGAAAGTTCCTTCAAAGTGATAAGGCATGGCGAAAAATTGTGATCTATTGGTAAAGTTTTCTGGGACTTGTTTACTCGCAAAAAATGTCGACCAATCCATGCCATCAATATCATCTCGTTGATCAACATTCACGCCAGCAACACTGAGTACCGTGCTGTAAATATCTTCAATCATCACGGGCGCAGTATTGTTAATATTGGCGGTTATGGCTGCTGGCCACTTAATAACGCCAGGTACTCGGTTACCGCCTTCATAATTTGAAGCTTTGCCGCTGCGTAATGGAAAGTTAAACTGCCAATCTCCATAGAGCGATTTTTTACCACGGCCAAGCACACGGCCACCATTATCGGAATAGAAAATAACCAAGGTATTGTTGGCGACTTGCCATTGCTCAAGCTGATCCATAACATAACCTAGACTTGCATCTACGCCTTCAATCATACTGGCATATTGTGCTTCTTGTTTCGGCTCATCTACAGTTAGTGTGTAATTTTTAAGATACTTATTATGCGGCTGTATTGGCGTATGTACTGCATAATGGGCAAGGTATAAAAAGAACGGTTGCTGCTTATTTACCGCAGGTTTCAACGCGCTCATCGCTTCTTCAGTCAGTGCATCGGTTAAATGCATATTCTTTTGATAGTAGCTTTCGAGCCCTTTTAATCGACCAGGTTGTTTAACATTACCGTATTCATCAACAGGTTGATAACTGCCTGGTGCGCCATAAAATGAGCCACCGATATTGACATCAAAACCCGCCATTTCTGGTGTCGGGCTAGTCTCGCTACTGCAGTGATGACAAACATGATACTTACCCGCATGCACAGTAAAGTAGCCATGCTTTTGCAATAAAGCAGGCAACATATTTTCAGGTTTTTCAATCACTTTAGCGGGTGGAAATAACAAAGCGCCCGATTTACTCTGGGTTGCTACTATGTCGCCTTTAACCTGATGACGGATAAAACTTTGCCCAGTAAGTAAAGAAACTCTTGAAGGCACACAAATGGCATTTGCCCGCGCATTAGTGAGAGTTATGCCCTGCTCTGCCATTTGTTCAAGGTTTGGTGTTTTATAACGTTTATTATAAAGCGTCTTTGATTGGCTCATCGCGAGTGAGGTATCATTAACGCCAAGATCATCGACTAAAAAAACAATAACATTGGGTTTGCTATTACTTACCTGCTCTTGCGGAGCTGGCATTGGTAAGGCTGCTTTTTCAACCGAATTTTCTTGCTTTACCTGACTACATCCCGATAAACCAAGTAATGACAAAGCAACAAGCGCTTGGCAGTATTTCGACATTTAATTTTCTCCCTTCGGTAACAAGCAAATAAATGCTTGCTAACCCTATTTATATTATGCGTATTTAGACGACTCTTATTAGCAATAAAATTTGCCATAAACACGAACTAAAAAAAATAGGCATTCCCTGTTACTTTTGTAGGGAAATAAGTAGGTACCCTGCAGAAAGTATCGGTATTCTCACGCAGTAATGTCTAATACCAAATTGATTAAGTTCTTTCCCGCTCAGCGAGACTTAAAAGGCTTAGAGGCAAGGCATCGATTGAAGAGAATGGTTATTCCCTTGTCAAAATCAATAACGCAGCATGTAAGCCTTTTAAACTCGCCCTCAGGGGGCTTGCTCGATGCTCACTAACATCGTTAAATTTATTTGATTTAGAATGACTAAACCGAAACAAACCTTCCTTGTTATTGAACATCAAGCATAGCCCGGAGCTGGGAAGAAATTTAATCAAATTGGTATAGCCACGGAGATAAAAAGATTGGAAATTAGGTTTTGTATCGACAAAACCGCATAAAGCGAAATATAAAAGCGAGTTAAATTTGTGAGGTAAGGACTACAGCTAACAGTGTTAGTCACGTTTAAAAATTATGATTAAATTTTGGTATGAGAGTTCGAGTACCATATCTTTATCCCAACACACCATAATATGATATGAAAAATAAAAACAACAAAAACCATTGCAACAATTAATCCGTCATTAGCAATAGCTCCTACTATTGGAAAAATAATATATAACCAAAGTACTCTAATCCGATACCATTTTAGCGGATCGTTTTGTCTACGATAAGCAAAAATTAACGCTATTAAAGCAACAAGAACCACCATAAAAAAAAACAGGGAAACTATTCCCAAGCCACCTCCCATAATCATAACCTTTCCTTCTGATTATCTACTACCCACTTCAGGGGAACAATAGAGTTTGATAAAATGCTATAGCGAAACGAAACGTAGCGAACTGTTACGTGTTATTGTTTATGTTCTATTTTTATGTTTTTTATTTATGCTTAGTTAGTTTTTGTAAATAGAAAAATGGCACTAACCATACGGCAATAAGAATAAATACCACAGTGCTAGATAAGTCTTTATCTTCAATAAAATATGAAGAAACAAGCATTGCCAAAGCAAAAAATATAGAAATTAAAATATTAGCCAACTTCGCTTTATCTGAATTCATAAACCACCCTCTATTTAAATACGAGAAACTTCGCCAAAAACATTTCCACTTAATAACAGCAAAACAAACAGTTTGCTATATCTTGAGTTACGAAAACAGACACTGTATTTCATTCTTGTTTATTAACTTATTAGTTTGCACTTTGCTTAGAGTGTTGACCAATGTTTTTTTAACCCTATCGCGTGAAATACACCGAAAGTTAAACAAATAATAGAACTCCATAACCAAAATTCAGGACTACGTCCCATGGGCATATCAATTAAAGCAAAGCCTGCAATTCCTCGAATTATATACACTGATGTAATGATAATTAAGGCTGTACGAAGTAAAGGCAGTCTAAAAATCAAACCTGCTGCAGAAAATGCATAAAGTGACCAGATAGATAATATAGAAAAAATACCTAACGTCACAAGAGTTGGGTGACTACTTCCTTGCTCTGCCATTAAAGCCATTTCCTCCCCTGCACCAAAAAATCGATACCATGAGGCGCCAAAATATATGCAGCTCAAATGCAATATTGCTGCTATTGCACTTAATACACCTGAAATAATTAAATAAATGTTCATGCGACTAGAAGTCTCCGTGTTATTGGTGTTACCTAACATCTCGTTAAGTGGCAAAATATTAGTTACTAAAATGTTGGTTACTAAAATATTGAGGGACGAAAACAGGAAAGTTACTATTTTTTGTCTGAGTAGAAACGCAGCCACTTAGTATAGAAAAAATGATAAAAATGTAAAACACACGCATAGTTAGATATTTCCGCTTAATGTTTTTGTTAGCTTTTACACACGTTATAATCATAATCTTTAGGAACTTCGTGTGGCATTTTATCAACTTGAAAATAGCCCCAAACAGAAAACAATATTAAGGAGGTAGGTATTAATAGATGAAATATTGACTTGACCTTACCTTTCCAACCTCGAAGTATTTTAGTCGGTTTGTACACTTTCATCCCTTTTGGTGGAAACTGGCCATGCATTAGCCCTTTATAGCCGATTGGAACTGTCACAACACCAATGATAAAAGCGCAGAAAAGAGGCAAACCTACGAATAACGAATGCCACATTACCGAAATTCCTGAATAGCCAAAAGGTGTATGGCAATGAACGGTATCAGCATACCAATGAATAAAAGGTAGATACCATTTTTCATTGATTATTAGTACCAATATACCGAGTAAAAGAAAAAGGAATATTCTCTTAAATCTTTCAGGTTTTGAGAATTCTTCAGCGTATTCGATAACTCTCTCCTTGAGTAAAATGCCCATCAGTGTTGATTAAAATAAGTGCCACAGGAGCGAAGCGATGGCCACTTGTTAGCTTCGCGTTTAGATGACTTATGCGTTTGTTTCTATTACCTCGATATTTTGAACTTCATCGATATCAGGCTCTTCAAAATACCGAGTAACGTGATGAAACATTTCTTCGGTATCAAATGCTGCTCTTGATGGTTGTTCAATACATCTTTGTGCGATCTGTTTTAGACACAATGTATTATTCACTTTTAAGTAAATAAGCTCGGCTTTTGACTCAGCTTCCATAGATAAATTATTAAACCATTTTCGCTGTTTTTTTGTATTAGCGGGAAAGTCCATAACCACACTTGTTCCCGTTCTTAATATATTTTGGACATGCAGCTTTATTAAAGGCCTTAGCAAGCCAGAAAATTTAATATAGTCATCAAAAGATGTCATTTGATCAGGATAAAGTTTAGCTAACCATTCGTCTTCAGAAATCAGTACTGCATTGCGCTCAATCGCAATTGATTTGGATTTAGTTGATTTCCCTGCCCCCATCTTGCCGCAGAAAAAAAACAAAGTACCTCGATGTGCCATAAAACATCCTAAAAAAATAACTATTCCACTACATAACACCCTTTAAAAAACGGGTAATAGTTTGATAAAATTGTCAAACAAAGCGAAATCAAGAAAACGGTTAACAGCTCTGTTTAAGAGGCTATTTAATCTCCTTAACTACATTTCTTATCATCAACAATAGTAAACTTTCGTTCTATTTTAGGAGCAACAAGTATATCTACGGGTAATAAGACTGTATCTAATAATAAAGAAAAAGGCATATCGAGCACAACAAATGGAAAAGTTAACATGGCATAATTCATTGAATTAACTGTTCGGCACGGAAAATTTGTTACCGCATCTTCGGTGCCGCTGTATGGGTGCCCAAATGTCACATTATGAGTTGTTATCGTAGAGCAAGAAAAGTTAAACAAACACATTAATAATATTGAAATTTTATACTTCATTAGCACCCTACAGAGATTAAATTTACCAACGCCCTGTTAACAGGCTAATTATAGTGGGCTAGAATAAGCGACGCAGGAGAAAAAGCCAACTGTTAATTTGAGATCTACGATATGTAAATTCATCTGCACTATAAGTGCGGATATCTACTCTATCCCCCTATTAAACATACGCTACTTTTTACTAGTTGCCCTTACTTGTCGGTTTGCAGCAAGTATCATTTTATTAAATTTAGGACATTCTAGATGACTTGGCTCTGGGCAAGTTGCAGCATGACGAAGACCATCACGCACTGCGGTTATTTGAAGTATTGTTTGCTCTAGCTCTTCCGCTTTTAATAGCAGTTGCTGTCTGTCTACTTGCAACTTATCTCCTTTCGGAAACATCCCGCGAATTTCTTCTAAAGAAAACCCCGCCAATCGACCTAACGAAATCAAAGACAGTTGTTTTAACACACTAACATCAAATAAACGACGTAACCCATGACGACCAACGGATTGTATCAAGCCTTTTTCTTCGTAATACCGCAAGGTTGAGGCAGGCAATCCCGACTGTTTTGCTACTTTTCCAATATCTAATGTTTTTTCTTTCATTTTAGCCCTTGACTTAAAGTCGACTTGAAGTGGCATCATAACCAAAGTGACACAAAAACAACAACCGAAAACAAATCGTTTTATGGTAATTGATAATTTGTGCACATTAACTTAATGGTAAATCAGGAGAATGAATATGAGCAGCGAGCTATTGGACCTTATTGTTAACAGTGTTGTAGTAGGCGTTGGCGCAACGATCGTAATGGATTTTTGGGCATTAATACTGCAACGATTTATGGGCATTGCACCGCTTAATTATGCCTTGGTAGGTCGCTGGTTAACCCATATAGGTAAAGGGGTATTACGCCATAACAATATAGCAACGGCTAAACCTGTTACTGCAGAATTAGTCGTTGGTTGGGCGGCACACTATTTAATCGGTGTAGTGTTCGCAGCTGCACTGATTATGCTTGTAGGGAATGAATGGGTAAGTGCACCAAGTGTAATTCCTGCGATAGTTTTTGGTATTTTAACCGTTGGATTTCCTTTTTTTATCATGCAGCCAGGCATGGGCTTCGGAATAGCAGCATCAAAATCCCCTAAACCAAATGTAGCAAGATTTCGCAGTTTACTAACGCACTTCATTTTTGGCTTAGGCCTATATTTTTCAGCCACACTGAATTCATTATTTTTGATGCACTAACGAGAAAGCAATATAAATTTAATCAAAATGGAGAGAAATATGGATAACAACTACACAAATATTGTGGTGCGAGAGCCAGAGGACGGCCCTCACATTGCGTCAATGGGTAATATTTATCGATTTATCATGACCGGTGAAGAAACTGAGGGACGCTTTTCATTAATGGAAGCATTTGTTAACCCCGGTGATGGTGGACCATTTCATCTGCACCACCGAGAAGATGAATCTTTTTTGATTACCAAAGGTGAAATGGTATTTTATGACGGAAAGGATAGAATTGTGGCGAAAACAGGTAGTTTTGTGATGTGTCCCCCTGGAAGTAAGCGCGCATTTCGTAATGAATCGAACACTCAAGTCAGAATGATTATTTTCTATACGCCACCGGGCATTGAAAAAATGATCGAAATGGAAGGTAGAGTTATAGACCCTACATCCGAAATTATTCATTTAGGTAACTCTCTGAAAGTTGCATGCCCACAACTTTCTGCTGAATTTGGAATTGATGATTTTGATTCATCTTTACCTGACATAAGCACGGTGGCTCCCTATTAGGGATAGATGGCTTTGGATATGTAGTAACATCAAAGAAAAGGAGAAATTGAATATTACTCAGCTTTAAGTGGTTTAAAAATAAATACTGCTAACGCTTTGCTAAGCGGCTAAGTACAATTTGCTAAAATGCGCGGAGCGCAAGCAAACTGTACTAGTCCGTTTGAGCAACTTGTAAGTGCTCGTTTTATATTACTAGCTGCTTAAATGTCTATTTTTTCTAAATATTTAATAACAGGAACTGACGCTAAAAATTGCGCTAACTCCTTCAATATACCATTACTTTCAATGTGTTTCATATAGGATTGATGATGTACAATACTAAGCCACTCTTCTTCAAGTAACATCTCTGTACGGTCTTTATCAAAATAAACGGTCACATTCGTGCAACCATTAAATCCTCTAACATTAGGTAAGTTTTTTTCTAAAAATGATAATAATACTTCAAACTGCTCAGATTTTATTTGACTATTAAGGGTTACTCTTACTCTCATTTTTTTCTCCATTGAATGATTAACAATGGATATTTAATCACGAGCGAAAATGTAAACTACCCATAAACATGCAAAAGTGATGTTTTTCATTCAATCTTACTGATTTAATTTCTTAGGCGTAATGTTGTATTTTTCTTTAAACGATTTAATAAAATGAGATACATTTTCATAACCTAAATCGACTGCTACGTGCGTCACTGTCAATTCTGTATTAGTCAATTGCTCGTAGGCGCGTTCTAACCTTTTATTCTGTAACCACTTCTTAGGTGAGGTGCCATATATCGCTTTGAAATCCCGTGTAAACGTTGAAGTACTTCTGCCAGATAAATTAGCTAAATCATTGATGCTTAATTTAAGAATTTCGCTGTTATTTAATAAGCGTGTGAGATTGCGTTTTGGTGAGGTAGAAGACCTTTTTGATTGAAATACCGCTTGAAAAATACGATCATCATATGAGTTTAATATATGTAAAAACTCAAGCAGCTTAACTCTAACAAGCGCTGGTGAATTACAATTTTGCTTATTTAATAACTGAATAGAGCTGAAATATACTTCAATTAATTCATCGCATTTTATTTTTAATAGTTCTGGTAAGGCACCTGTATTTTTTATATTTGTTTTTTCTGCACTAATGAAGTTAATCAGAACATCATCTGTAAAGAAAACCAAGTAAGCTTTTAAATTTTCAGTCATCTTTACATAATCAGAATGCAGGTTAAGACCTTGTGGTAAAAATATTGCGGTACTCGCAGGTAAAACATGTGTCTTATTATCAGAAGTAGTAATTGTTTCCTGCCCACTTTCAATATAAACAACGCAGGGTATGTTGGTATAGAACTCAACATCAACTAAATCGTGCTTAAGGTCTTTATAGAAAATTCCTGAATCACCGTCATGAATTAAATGATAGACCTCATTCATGCCATGCAAAGATTGAGGGATGACCAATATATTTCTTTGGGTGTATTCTGATACAGTTTTCATTATCACCTCAATTATGGGAGACTTGAATAGCTTTTATCGCCTCACTAAGAGGCAAAAAATTGTTGGTTAAAATAGGCGACTCAGGAGCAAAAAACCAACAGTTATTTGTCCTGATTAATTTGCTTATAGCTGTATGTACTACATAACTATTCTTTGATATCGCATGTCTTTAGCTTAATACTCAAAGGCCTAAATATTCCTTCGCTTAGTACCGCTGCATAAAATAAAACAACTAAATTAACAGCTGATGCTCTTAAAAAAACAAAATTATCATAAGTATCAATGTTACCAAGTATCGCAATAGAGCCTATGATTAACCCAATAAATGAACCACCATATAAAAATTTTACCTGACTCCCATATAACTCACCCAAGTATTTTGCTTGAGATCCTCCGACCATTTCCTCTGTGAATAGATATTTAAGTCCTAATAATGACTTAAACATTCCACTTGTACCAAAGGTAACAATAGTTGCTGAATATAAAAAGAGAATTAAATATAATCCAGAAGCTGCGTCCATGTAATGTTTTACATTAGCTCCTAGGATAATTAACATCCCAATCGCTCCAGATATCATTAACAATGCTATTAAGTTTTTCATAATCATTTTCCTCGTCCAGTTAACTTCAATTTCTTTAGAAGTTGCTTTCAGTGCTTGAGGAGATAAATTAAAAACAGACGCTAATGCAAGAGTTGATTCAGCAGACGCTTTACCGTCAGCTTCTATGCGCTGAATTGTCCTTACGGATAAATCAGTAGCTTTAGCTAATACTTCTTGTGACCAGCCCTTTTCTCTACGTAATGTTTTTAATTTACTTGTTGATAGAAACAAATCGATATCCTTTAAAGTATTGAAAGCAACGAGAGAAATTATGTTCTTTTTTGTTTCTATTTCTAGTTTTATACAACGACAATTTAACGACACAACATGACAAGTTAATAAAATCAGTATGTTATAGGTCTTTATGAATAATACGACAAATCTATCAAATTACAATAAATCTTGAGACACCTAACCCCCTCGTTAAGGGGCAAAATTTTGTTGGCTAAAATGTTGAACGGAGTGAACTAGCCAACTGTATTTGTCCTTGTTTAACAGCTTAGGGCGTGTGTTAGGCTTGTTAAACACCTTTAATTATTTATTGCTACAACACCGCTATTTGAATCATAATCTACGGTTAAATTAATTTGATTGTTATAGATATAAGTACAAGTATTACCACCATTATATGTTGCTTCAAAATCACTTGAGTTATCACCAGACACCAAAGCATCTTGTGAATCAAGAACAGCTCTCCACACGTCTAAGCAATCATTTTCACTATTTAATGTTAAACTAGTACCTCTTGTGTCTGCTGGGTAACCGGCACTGTTTACACTTAGATCTCCTCCGGCAAGAGGATCTGAAATTTCAATAAAATCTTGTACTGCCTGATTTTTACCACGTATTATCCAAGCAAGATGCACTTGGCTAACACCACTTTTAAAAGCAGCTGAAATACCTAAGAATACAGCCTCTTCAGCATCGTCAGTTAAATCAATGAATTTAGGAGCTGCTGTAGCAGCTAAAATACCTAAAATAACAATAACGACCACTAACTCGATTAATGTAAAGCCTTTCTGCTTCTGCAACTTAAAAACCTCTAAAATTTAATTTGTATCTCAAACTTGAGAAAACCAACTGTTTTTTGTCCTTTTGAGCAATTTGTTATATGCAATTTCTATAAGTAACCAGTTGATACTTAATAAACTTACCATTTTTATACACATGACTAAAACAATAATTATCATTTACTGCCATCTCAGTATCTACTTTGTATTCCTCGTATTCTCCAGAGGGCATTTTAAACATGGCAAGATCATGGAAATGATACTTCCCCGACTGACGAATAGAAATAGCTTTGGCGGTAAAGGTCGGTTTAAACTCAAATTTATCAACTGAATTAAAAAAGTCAGTATTGATAAAAAACCATAAAAATACGGAAAGTACAGTGACAAGAGCAAAAAAGCACAATGCCAATTTAAGCTTAATATGAGGTTTGATTAGTACTCGGTAGTTAAGAATTTTCATTACAACGCCCTCGTTAATGGGCAATTAATTGTTGACTAAAATGTGTAGCGAAAACAGCTAACTGTAAAATTTCCTGCTTTAATGACTTGTTAGCATTCTAGAAAACCATCACATGATCTACGAGATATTGACCTTCTTTATGAACCAGTAGCATTTCAGCTACAAATTCACCTTCAGCTTTACTGAAAGATTGTTTCCAAATTATTGCCGCTGCATCAGGCCTTTTAAAAACGGAAACAGGTGTTCTTTCGCCAAAATCCCCCTTCTCATTTTGATAATGTTCGCATACTGATTTGAGATATTCTTCTGTAACAATACTTTTCATTCTTTGTGTAAAGTCTTGAACATGCTTCTTATGGTTTATTTCAGTAGAAGCATCCATCAAATTATCCATAATAGGATTAGCTATATCAAAGATTTGTTTTTCAGATAATGATTGAAAATTCATCCAGACTCCGTGGAATGCTAACGCCCTCGTTAATGGGCAAAGTTTAGTTGGCTAAAATTGTTGAGGAACGAAACACAGCCAACTATATTTTGTCCTGATTTAACAGCTTATAAGTATGCTTACGCACTGTAGTTAACCATACCAGGACTAAACAAAATAGCACTAATTAGGATTAGACGAAACGATTGCCAATAAGATATTTCCTTAAGGTTAAACAAATCTGGCATTGTCATATTCCAAAGCCATTTAAGAATGGCGGGAACTATAAAAAGAAGGGAAATAGCGATTAATAAAAAAATGATGAACATACATCCTCCATGATGATTAAGTGGTGCTTATAACGCCCCTGTTAAGCGGCAAAAAATTGTTGGCTATAATATGAACTGAACCGAGTATACTGCTACGAATCCGAATTAATGGCCTTGTTAAGTGCCGTTACTATTTGTTTAATATTATCATTTCTTTTGCAACAAGAGCTGCCGAAGGTAAAAACATTGTTGACACAATACGCTGGTCGATGACAACCTCGTGTTTATCTTTTAAGGTTTGTTTATTTTGTGCGATGGCACCATTTTTATTTAATTGACTTTCAACACGAAATGGTAACAGATCGCCTTGTTTTGCCCATGATTTAGAGTTTTCTGTTGAGTCTGGAAAACCAGCAACTCTTTTATCCTTAACGAGATATTCCCCCGTAGATAAAACAACATTGGAAAAAGCACCTGCGCCATGTCCACCCCCACCAATAATACCGCCAGATTCATATATTTTTGCAATTATTGATTGTAATTCTTTATTATTAGCAACATCAAATAATGGGCCGTAACCACCACCAATATAAACGCCCCAATAATTACTAGGATCAATCTGTTTCGGGTTGAATGAGTTGTTTGCTTTGTCCATGAAACCTTCATATTTAATGGTATAACTGCTGATACCCAAAGGATCCATCATGAATTCAACTTTTCCACCTTCAGGTGATGCAAAATCAACTTCGAACCCATGACTTACAAATATATGATAAGGCGGTGCTACCTCCCATAAATTATTTCTAGCATCATGCTTTTCAGCATCGCCCATATCAATCATGTTTGATGCAATAATTAAAACTTTTTTCGCAGGATCCGCATGTGAACTAGACGAAATTAATAATATTGTTATAAAGACAAGAGAAGTTAAGTACTTCATTATTTTCCTTAATAAATAAATTTTTAGTTTAGATGCATAAAAATGATAAAAGGTTTAAATGGATCAGGATCGGCATTTAACGCCCGCATTAAGGTGCTTTTTATTAGTTGGCTAAAATGTTGAAGCGAAGCGGAACCAGCCAACTGTTATTTGTCCCGCTTGAACAGCTTGTATATCTCGTTTTTATAGAGCTACTTGATAAACATCAATTTTGAAACCACGAAATGATGAAGTCTCAATAAACTTAAAGCCTGTTCGGTTTACTACTTTTATAGAGCTAATATTCTCAGGTTCGATGAGTGCGTGTATAGCATCAAGTTTTAATGAGTGCTTTGCAAAATCTAAAACTCCGAGCGTAGATTCAACAGCATAACCTTTACCTTGTTGGTTAGCAGCTAAACGATAGTTGATATGTATGACTTCACCTGAATCTATCTCATGTTTATTTAGCCCACAAACACCTATAAACTCAAAAGTACTGGAATCATAAATAGCCCAGTGCCCATAACCATTTAGGTCATATTGCTTCTGGCAGTTAGTAATATACTCTTGAATTTGTTGTTCGGAATGAACTCCCACAGTAGAGTATTTCATTACTGTAGGGTCAGCTAATACTTTCGAAAGTTCTTGAGCATCTGCATCAGTAATTTTACGTATACATAACCTTTCAGTTTTCACTACAGTCAATATGAACTCCTAGAGATACCAACGCCACAATAAGTGGCTTGTAATTGTTGGCTAAAATACGTGAGGTACGAAAAAAGCCAACTGTAATTTTCCGTTTGAGCAACTTGTATATTTTTTATGCCACTGCAAAATTTACTAAGTGGACATTGGTTAAGTTAATTTGTTGTTTGGCATGCCAAAGATCGTAGTTATCTTGCATAGATAACCAACTTTCAGGTGTTCTGCCAATTGCTTTTGATAAGCGAAGTGCCATTTCTGGAGAGATGGCACTTTGACCTTTTAGTACTCTATTTAAAGTGGATGACGCTACATCTAACTGTTTAGCTAAATAACGACAGCTAAAGCCAGAAGGCTCTAGATACACGTCGTAGATAAACTCACCTGGATGTGGCGGATTATGATGCATACTCATTAGTGATAGTCCTCATAGTTAAGAATATAAGCATTACCATCGACAAACTCGAAAGTAACGCGCCAGTTACCGTTTACAGTAATTGACCAAATCCCATCTCGATCACCCTTTAAAAGATGTAATTTAAATCCGGGTAAATTGATATCATCAATTTCTTGTGCGGTATCGATTGCAGTAAGTTGCATACGCAATTTACTTTGATGCTTTGCCTGAATTCCTGAAACGCTACCAGTTTGGAAGTATTTCTTAAGGCCTTTGTGCTTGAAAGATTTAATCATACAATAATTGTAGCGTGATGCGCATCACTTGTCGATAAATATAGACACAATGACTCCCCACGAGGTGCTAGCCTCCGAACGTGGGTTAGTTTTACAAACCAGAGCCATACTATATGTGTCAACAATATAAAACAGAGGCTAGCATGATAAAACATAACATACTT